>OLPO01001754.1_pt1 | contig 14153 bp, 18 predicted proteins | sample 1672831 | NCBI WGS metagenome assembly OLPO01 (sample SAMEA3136728, study PRJEB25190) | human gut metagenome
ACTCCAGCCCGGAGGGCGGCCCACAAAACCTTGCCCCGCCCCTCCTGGTCCAGGGCAAACTGCATCTTTACCGGCAGGCCCATCCCCGGCCCGGCAGGGGTCTGGTGGACGCACCGGGCCAGGAGCCGGGCCAAAGGGGTCACCCGAACCTCCTCCCGGCGCACCACCCGGCCCTGGCAGAGGGCGGCCACCTTTTCGCTCACCGCCACACAGTCCCCCGGCTGGTACACTGGGGCCACATACCGGCGGAAGAGGGACAAATAGTCCTCCCCCACCCCCACAAAGTGGGTGCGGATGCCGTGGCGGAGATACCGCCGGCCCTCCACGGTGATGACCAAATCCTTGCCTGGGTTATGATAGTATTCCATGCTCTGATGCCTCCTAGGGGTTTGATTGGCTCCCAGGATAGGCGGCTTCCCCCTCCCCCCAGCCGCAGAGCGGCCTCCAAATAGAATCCATTCCTTGAACAGTTTTTGACCCTTTCGGCAGGATTTTGTCCCTTTCGGCCTTTTGTTTTGTTTTACAAACTTCCCTTTCTGCGGTATAATAAATTGTTTTAGAAACCTTACTGCGAAAGGAGGCCCGCCTATGGCGCGCAAATGCCTGCCCCTGCTGCTGGCCCTCTGCCTGCTCCTGGCCGCCTGCGGGCCCCGGCAGGAGGCCCCCCAGGACGACGGCACCTTGGACCTGGTGGCCACCACCTACCCCGTCTACCTCTTTGCCGCCGAGGTCACCCGGGGGGCAGAGGACGTCACCCTCACCCTGATGATCGACCAGCCCATCAGCTGCCTCCACGACTACACCCTCACCGTCAAGGACATGAAGGCCCTGGAACGGGCCGACGGCATCCTCCTCAACGGCGCGGGGCTGGAGGAGGCCATGGAAGACGCCCTGGCCTCCGTCTCCGACACCCCCCAGATCGACTGCTCCCAAGACATCACCCTGCTGGAGGGGGCGGAAAGCGACCATCACCACGAGGAGGGCATCCTCCCCGCCGGCCACGAGCACGAGGCCGACCCCCACGTCTGGATGGACCCCAACCGGGCCTGCCAGATGATCCAGACCCTGGCCGATGGCCTGGCCCAGCTGGACCCGGACCAGGCCGCCCTCTACGCCAGCAACGCCCAGCTGGCGGTGGACCAGATCCAGCAGGCCTACCCGGTGATGCAGGCCGCCCTGGCGGACCTACCCTGCCGGGAGCTCATCACCTTCCACGACGGCTTCAGCTACTTCGCCGACGCCTTTGACCTCACCATCCTCCGGGCCATCGAGGAGGAGGCGGGGAGCGAGGCCTCTGCCCGGGAAGTGGCGGACATCGTGGCGGAGATCCAGACCCACCAACTCCCCGCCATCTTCACCGAGGTCAACGGGGCCGACGCCACCGCCCAAATCATCCACCGGGAGTGCGGGGTGCCCGTCTACTCCCTCACCCTGATGATGAGCGCCGGGACTGCCTATGAGGAACCCGGCGTGGCCACCTACCTGAACCTGCTCCAATCCAACCTCGACACTCTCCGGGAGGCCTACCTATGAGAACCCCCAAGCACGTCTACAACCGCATCCCCATGCCTGCCAGGCCGGGGACCTGCCGCCTCCAGGTGCAGAACCTCTCCATCACCTTGGAGGGGGAGAGCATTCTCCAGGACATCTCCTTCCAGCTCAACTGCCGGGAGATCGTTGCCCTCATCGGCCCCAACGGGGCGGGGAAATCCTCCCTCTTCCGGAGCATTTTGGGCCAGGTCCCCTACGCCGGCACCATCCAGTTCCACCTGGCGGGGGGGTACCCCGCCCACCCCAAGATCGGCTACGTCCCCCAGAGCCCCAGCTTTGACCGGGGCTACCCCATCAGCGTCCTGGACTTCTTCGCCGCCGCCATCAGCCGCTGGCCGGTGTTCCTCCCCGTCCCCGCCCACCTGCGGGAGCGGGTAGAGGGCTGCCTGGCCCGGGTCCATGGGGAGGCTTTGCTCCACAAGCGCATCGGCACCCTCTCCGGCGGGGAGCTCCAGCGGGTATTGCTGGCCATGGCCCTGGAGCCCATCCCCCAGATCCTCATCCTGGACGAGCCCCTGTCCGGGGTAGATGTGGGGGGGGAGCACCTGGTGCTGGACATGCTGGACGAGATCCGGCAGAAGTACGACCTGTCCATCCTCTTCTCCACCCACGACTTCTCCACCCTCCGCCACTACGCGGACAAGGTCATCCTCCTGCAGCAGACCATCCTGAAAACCGGCACCCCGGGGGAGGTCCTCTCCTCCCCGGAGTTCCGCTCGGTGTTCCACCTGGACCTGGGCGAGAAGGGAGGCAGCGCGCAATGAGTTTCTGGTATTGGCTGGTCTCCTGGCTGCCCTTCGAGTGGGCCGCCCCGGACACCATGCTCTTCATGAAAAACGCCCTGCTGGCGGTGCTGGTGGTCACCCCCCTCTTCGGCCTGCTGTCCACCATGGTGGTGGAGAGCCGCATGGCCTTCTTCTCCGACGCCCTGGGCCACTCCGCCTTCACCGGCATGGCCATCGGGGCCCTGTGCGGCCTGGCAGAGCCCGTGGGGGCGGCGGTGGTCTTTGCGGTGGTCATCGCCCTGCTCTTCACCCTCATCCGCCAGAAGACCCACATGGCCAGCGACACGGCCATCAGCGTCTTCTCCTCCGCGGCGGTGGCCCTGGGCATCTTCCTGAGCACCCTGGGGGGGCAGAGCTTCACCAAGTTCAACAACCTCCTCATCGGCGACATCCTCAGCGTGGCCCCGGGGGAGATCGGCCTGCTGGCCCTCATCCTCCTGGGGGTGGTGATCCTGTGGGTCACCTCCTTCAACCCCATGATGCTCTCCTCCGTCCACCAGGCCCTGGCGGACAGCCGGGGCATCCGGGTGGTGTGGAAGAACTTCCTCTTCACCGCCGCCATCGCCGTGGTGGTGACCATCACCATGACCTGGGTGGGCCTTTTGGTGATCAACGCCCTGCTGGTCCTCCCCGGGGCGGCGGCCCGGAACGTGGCCCGGAACCTGCCCCAGTACCACCTGGTCTCTGTGGTGGGGGGGCTGGTGTGCGGCATCGGGGGGCTGCTGGTGTCCTACTACCTGGGGGCCTCCACCGGCGCCTCCATCACCCTGCTGCTGGCGGTGTGGTTCTTCGTCTCCCTCCTGTTTCGGAAAAGCCGGTAATGCAGCAGCCAGCCTGCCTTGGCAGGCTGGCTGCTTTTTGCTTGACATACCTCGAGGTTCTATGTATAATATCCATAGAACCTCGAGGTATTCCTTTCCAGGAGGTGACCCCTATGGACCCACCCTTCCGCGTCTACACCCAGCAGGTGTCCTATGTCCAAGCCGTCTGCGCCTGCCTCCGCCACGCCACCCCCAAGGAGAAGGACGCCGTGGCCCAAGAACTCCAGGACCACCTGGCCGACCATGCCGACGCCCTGGTGGAGGCCGGTTGGGACCCTGAGGAAGCCCAGGCCCACGCCCTGGACGCCATGGGGGAGGCCAAAGAGGTGGGGCAGGCTTTGGACCGGGAATTTCCCCTTCGGTGGCTGGTGCTCTCCCGGCTGGCCTTGGCGGCGCTGGTACTGGCCATCGCCGTGGCCCTGCCCTTCCTCTTCCCCGCCGTGGCAGGGGCGGCAGGAAGCCTCCAGGCCCGGTGGGATCCCGCCGCCTACGCCGCTGCCCACTTTGAGGAACCCCCTCCCTTGGTCCCCATGGATGTCCAGTGGGAGATCTATGACGGGACCATTCTCTCCCTCTACGGAGTGGGGCTGCGGGAGCTGCCCCAGGAAGGGTATTATTCCGCCGATCTCTACACTGTTCTCTACCATAGGAATCCCTTCCGGAGCACCCCCCTGCTGCTGGGCGAACTGTGGGTGACCGCCCAGGACGCTGAGGAAGCGCTCTTCGTCCCCTATCCCATCGGCTTTCCTCTCTCCGGCACCACCCATCAGAACTTCAACGCCACCTATTCCGTCATCGAGGTCAGCGGCGACTTCGCCGGCCAGAACATCACCCTCCATTACCAGTATCTGGACACGTCCTTTGCCCTAGACATTTCCCTGCCCTGGGAGGAGGTATTGCCATGAAACCCAAGCGCGTCCCTTGGCCCCGCCGGAAAAAGACCCTGGTCTGGTCCCTGACGGCCGCCCTCCTGGTGGTGGTGCTGATGGCGGGGCACTTCCTCTGCTTCACCCCGGGCCAGGCCATTCGAGCGGCGGAGTCCCACGCCGGCACCGGGCCCACCCAGGTGGTGATGGAGGGGGCTGTGGGCAACGTCCCCCTCTACCTCTCCCAAAACCACCGGGCCTGGATGGTCACCCCCTTCCGCCTGGGCCTCTTCTACGACTGGCGGAACAACGGCCAGCCCCTGATGGTGATCGACAGGTCGGGGGACCCGGCGGGCGTCACCGCCGGGGCACTCCACTTCTGGGACGGCAACAGCGATCAGTCCCAGTTCCACCTTCTCGGCTATGTGGACCTGCCCGGCGCCGCTTCCGTGGTGGCCCGCTGCACCCATACGGCCCCGTCCTCCGAGTACACCGCTCTGGAACTCACCGCCGCCATCCCCCAAACCGGAGAGACCGCCGGCTACTTCTGGGAGACCGTCACCCTCCCTGGGGGCACCACCTATCTCCATCCAGATCAGCTGACGGTGCTGGACCAGGCCGGCCATCCCCTGTGCACCTATGACCTGACCAACCATTGGGGCTATGCCTCCTACCCCCTCTCGGAAACGAGGTGATCGATATGACCCCCTACCGTGACTACACCCAAGCCGTCTGTTCCTGCCTCCGCCACGCCACTGCGGAAGAGAAGCAGGCCGTGGCCCAAGAACTCCAGGACCACCTGGCCGACCACGCCGACGCCCTGGCGGAGGCCGGTTGGGACCCTGAGGAAGCCCAGGCCCACGCCTTGGCCGCCATGGGGGAGGCCCAGGAGGTGGGGCGGGCTTTGGACCAGACCTTTCCCCGGCGGTGGCTGGTGCTCTCCCGGGTGAACTTGGTGCTGGCCATTCTGGTGGCCCTGGTGCTCTTCTTCCCCCTGACTTCTCGGGTGGAAGGCGCTGTGAACAACCTGATTGCCCGGACAGATCCCTTTGACAGCCCCAACCATATGCGCAGCGGTTCCATTCCTCTGGAGGACTTTTCCCCCCTGGATCTCCGCCTCTCCCTGCCCAATGGGGATGTGATCCGCTATTTTGCCATCGCTCTGACGGAACAGAACGATGGCACCTACCAGGTAGAACTCCACGGGGTGGAGTATCACCAAAACCCCTTCCGAGAGCCCTATTACGGCGAGTGGGCATTGGAATACACCATCAACCACACGCTGCCTGTCCACGAATCCTCCGGCAGTGGTTCTCCCAACGGGGTGACCTATTGGTCTAACGAAATCCCCTCTCTCCAGCCGGGGGACACCCTCACCGTCTCCCTCGACGTCCCTGGCGTCCACCGATCCACAGAGATCCCCCTGCCATGGGAGGAGGTGACCGGCCCATGAAGCGACCCAAATCCCTTCCCTCCCGGCGGCAGAGGGCCCTCCGCCGGGGGGTGGTGCTGGCGGTCTTTCTGCTGGCCTTCCTGGCCATCCACCGGCCCAGTATCACCCCAGGGCAAGTCATCCGGGCCTCGGAAAACCTGCTGGGGCTGGAGCGGACGGAGGTCCTGGCCCAGGCGGAGGTCCTCTCCCACCGGGTCACCTTTTCCGCCAACCAGGACGCCCTGCTCCTCACCGTGTACCAGCCCCTCCACCCCCTGTCCTACTCCATGGGGTGGGACAACGCCCAGCCCCTTGGGTTGCTCAGCGCCCCCACGGAAGCAGCCCCAGTCACCCTCTCTGTGCTCCCCTTTTGGGACAGTGATGCCCAGGAAACCCTTATCCTGGCCTTTGGCCAGACCGTCTTGGAGGGGGCCTGCAAGGTGCGGATCTACAACCACACAGGCGTTTGGAATTATAGCCCCGACGTATTCCTGGAGGGGGCCCTCTTTTCCTCCGCCACGGGAGACGGGTACCTCTTCCTGTACCAGCCCTCCCCCACCGAGGATGTGTTTCTCCCCGCCTGGTACCAGGTGCTGGACCGGGAGGATCGGGTTTTGTACACCGGCTCGCTGCCTGAAACTTGGAACCACGCTTCCTTTGACTAGCATCCCAAAAAAGGCGGAATCCCCATGACCCCCAACGAGTACACTCGAGCCGTCTGCGCCTGCCTCCGCCACGCAACGCCCAAGGAAAAGCAGGCCGTGGCCCAAGAACTCCAGGACCACCTGGCCGACCACGCCGACGCCCTGGCGGAGGCCGGTTGGGACCCTGAGGAAGCCCAGGCCCACGCCTTGGCCGCCATGGGGGAGGCCCAGGAGGTGGGCCAGGCCCTGAACCGAGCCTCCCTCTTCGGTGGCTCATCCTCTCCCGGGTGCTGCTGGTTCTGGCGGTGCTGGCGGCCATCGTCCTCCTGCTCCCCATCCCCGGCCGGCTGGTCAGCGCCTGGAACAGCCTAGCGGCCCGGGCTGACCCCTCCCATCTCTATCCCCCAACCCAAGATTCTTCCGTCTCCGCGTATCCCCTGGACGTCCACTTCTCCCTGCCCAACAGGGACCAGATTGCCCTATACGCCGTGACTTTGACCGAGGCGTGGAACGGCACCTACACAGCCCAGATCTACGGACTCGGATACCACCAGAATCCCTTTCGGAAGCACAACTCTAACTACGTAACCTACACCCTGGGGGACAGCGACACCTCCATCAACCTCGCCAGCCGCACCTCCTCTGTCCGCCCCGGTGTAACATTCTGGTCCGACAGCATCGCCCCCCTCCATCCGGGGGATACCCTCACCGCCCATGTCTCCTGGATCCAACAGGAGATCTCCGTCCCCGTTCTCTTCCCTTGGGAGGAGGTGACTAACCCATGAAGCGAACCAAAAAGCTCCCTTCCCGCAAGGCCAAAACCCTCCGCCGGGGCATCGTTCTTGCGGTGTGCCTGGTGGGGATCCTGGCCCTGTACCGGCCCTGCCTCACCCCTGGCCAGGCCATCCGGGCCTCCGAGACCGAACTGGGATGGGAGAAGACCCAGGTGCTGGGAGAAACCCAGGTCCTCTCCCGCCGGGTTACCCTCTCTGCCAACCGGGATGGGCTGATGACAACGGTCTTTCGGCCCTTCCAGCCCCTCTCCCCTTTGTTGGGCCGGCAGGGGGAGGCTCTCCTATGTGCCTCCAACACCCCCTCCCAGGCCTATCCCTCCTCGCTCACCGCCATCCCCTTTCGGCCGGAGGAGGGGAAGGAGGGCTCCCTCCTCCTCTTCGGCCAGGTCGACCTAGCCGAGGCTGCCGCCGTTCGCGTCTACGATAAACGGGAAGAGGCCTTGTCAGACCTCTCTCTAGAGGCCCCCCTCTCCACCGGGGCGGACGGCCGGCAGATGGTCTGTACCACCCTCCCCCTCCCCGCCCAGGAGATCACCTTCCACCCCTCCTGGCACGAGATTCTGGACCAAGCCGGCCATATACTCTACGCCGGCCCCCTGTCCTACACTGCGCCCTTTTCTTCCATCGACCCCATGATTTCCTGAAAGGAGGCTTCCCCATGGAACGCAAGCAAACTATGGAACACACCTCCCTACTGGTCCTCTCCCTGCTCCAGGGCCAGGACCTGTACGGGTACCAGATGATCACAGAGTTGGAGCGCCGCTCCGACCACACCTTCCAGATGAAGGAGGGTACCCTCTACCCCGTGCTGAAAAAGCTGGAGAACGGGGGTTACGTCACCGCCTACCAGGCCGAGGCCAACGGCCGCACCCGGAAATACTACCGCCTCACCGACCGGGGCCGGAAGGAGCTGGTGCGGGAGAAGGCCCAGTGGGAAAGTTACGCCCACGGGGTCAACTCCGTCCTCTCCTTCCAGCCGGGATGAGCCCGGTTCCGGAGAAGTTCCAGGCCTACGGGGAGGCCGTGTGCGCCTTCCTTTCCCACGCCACCCGGCGGGAGAAAGCCGCTGTCCGCCAGGAGCTCATGGACCACCTCACCGACCATACTCAGGCCCTTTTGGACGCCGGCTGTCCCCCGGAAGCGGCGGAAACCCGGGCCCTGGCCGCCATGGGGGAGGCCCAGGAGGTGGGCCAGGCCCTGAACCAGGCCTTCCCCCGGCGGTGGCTGGTCCTCTCCCGGCTGGCCTTGGCCGCCCTGGGGCTTCTCCTTACCATGGTCCTAAGCTATGTCCTACCCCTGGGAGATCACCTCCAAGAGGCCTGGGCCATCCGCCAGGACCCCCTCCATAACTACCACACCACCTTCCTGCTGGGGGAGGAACACACGTTGGAGGACGTCACCCCCCTGGAGGGGCAGACCTATCCCCTACCCGATGGCTCTACCCTGGTCTTTTACGGAGCCTGCCCCGCGGGACAGGAGGCCGACACTTCGTACATCCGTCTATTGGCAGTGCGGTACCACGATTCCCTCTGGACCCAGGGCCCCCTCACCCTGCCGACCCTCACGCTTCCAGGGCAGGAGGACACCCTCTGGGCCCCCTCCCACGCCGGGTCTTACGGCGTCTACGGAGCCTACGAGATTCCCCTGGGGAAGGAGGACACCCTCACCTTGGAATACAACCACTTCGGCACAACCTTTCCCATTCATTTCTCCCGGGAGGAGGTGTGTCCATGAAAAAATTGCGCACCCGCCGGCAGATTGCCCTCCGACGGATCCTGGCGGCAATTTTATGCCTGCTGGCCCTGGTGGGGCTCTCCCTCCTGAGCAAGCTCCCCTATCTCTCCCCCTCCAGCGCCATCGCCGCAGCAGAGCAGGACCTGGCCTGCGGCCCCACGGAGGTCCTGGCCCAGCGGCAGGAAGGGGAGGCCACCTTCCTCCTGTCTTGGAATGACCAGGTCCTCTTGGCAAATATGGTCTCTCCTGCCTTCTGGCGGGGCCACCTCCTGCCTGGCCAACCCCTGTACTGCGCCGACCGGACCCGGGACACCCAGCAAGGGATCGCAGCCGCGGGCTTCCGGTTTTACAACCAGGACGCCCGTCAGGGTTGGGGCCAATGGGCCGGCCTGGTCAACGGCTGGCCGGAGGCGGTCTCTGTCCGCCTCACCGGGCCGGAAGCGCCGGAACCCATGGAGGCAGCCCTCCAGCCCACTGGGGAGGGAGACCAGTACTTCTGGGTCCACCATCCTTACACAGGGGAGGCGCTCTGCCCCTCCTACACCCAAATCACCCTTCTCGACGAGGCAGGCCACGCGCTGACCACCGCCCCCATCACAAACCCTGAACATTTCACCATCATCAGCCCTAGTCAAGGGGTTGTCGCGTATTAGGCAACAAAAAAAGGACGGCAGATGCCGTCCTTTTTTTCTTCGATGGGTGGTGGGGTGTTACGCCTCGGGCTCGTCCTCGTCTACAGGCTCGTCGGTGAGGTCCAGGGAGAACTTGTCCCCGCAGTTGGGGCAGGTGACTTCCCCGATGTCCAGGACGCTCTCGTCGATGACGATATCCGCGCCGCAGCTGGGGCAGGCGATCTGGAAGAAATCGTCGTCATCCAGGGCGGAGCAGCCGCCGCAGCAGCCATTCTCGTCCTCGTCCTCTTCGTCAAAGATCACCGTCTCCACGTCGGACAGGTCCTCCGCCATGGATTCCATCCCGTCGGCCAGGGCTTCCACTTCTACTTCCAGGTCCTCCACGGCAAAGCCCACATCCTCCAAGACGTCGATGATCTTGGCGATGAGCTTCCCCTCCTTGGAGGTCTCCTGGTCCAGGTCCAGTCCATCAGCCAGCCCTTTCAGGTAGGCCACTTTTTCCGAAATCGTCATAGCGCGTTCCATCCTTTCCCGTGCTGGGACCTTAGCCCTTGGCACGCTCCAGATACTCCCCGGTACGGGTGTCGATCTTCACCTTGTCGCCGGTGTTGATGAAGAGGGGGACCTTGATCTCTGCCCCGGTCTCCACGGTGGCGGGCTTGGTGACGTTGGTGGCGGTGTCGCCCTTGAAGCCGGGGTCGGTCTCGGTGACTTCCAGCTCCACGAAGGTGGGGGGATCCACGGCAAAGACCTTGCCCTTATAGCTGTTGACTTTGCAGACCATGTTTTCCTTCACGAAGCGGAAGCTGTCCCCCAGAAGCTCCTTGGCGATGGGGATCATGTCGTAGGTCTCCTGGTCCATGAAGTAGTACAGGTCGCCGTCGTTGTAGCTGTACTCCATGTCCTTCTTCTCCACATAGGCGTTTTCAAACTTTGCCGTGGGGTTGAAGGAGGTCTCGGTGACGGCACCGGTGATGACGTTCTTCATCTTGGTCCGCACAAAGGCGGCGCCCTTTCCGGGCTTCACGTGCTGGAACTCCACCACCTGCATGACCTGGCCATCCAGCTCAAAGGTGACGCCATTCCGAAAATCGCCGGCAGAAATCATAGTATTCATCCTCCAAACAAAATTGCCCTGCCGGCGCTTGTGCCGGCGGCTTGCATTTCAGGCGGGCGTCCGGCCTGGGCCCCCGCCCTGCAAAAATAGATGCTCTCTATTTTTATCCCATAGTCGTTTTCTATTTTACAATACCTTGTCCGGTTTTGCAAGAGGCTTTGTCCCTCTGGCCTGCCTTTCCCGGGAATTTCTTTCCCGTTCAGGGCCCCTCCCCCAGGGCTTGGCGGTAGGCCCGCTGCATGGCCAGGGCATCCACATCCTGGGTGCCGGCGCTCTCGCAGATCACCCGGGGGGCCCAGCCCCGGCGGGCCAGGGCCTGGCAGAGGGGGTGGTAATCCGGCCCGAAGTAGGGTTGGTCAAAGGTCAGGTGCCGGGCCTCCCCTCCTCGGGGGGTGTACTCAATCTTGGAGAAGTGGCTGTGAAAGACCCGGGCCCGGGCCTCCCCCAGGACCTGGACCATCCGGTCCAGCATCCCCTCTACCGCCGCCCCGTCCAGGGCGCCCAGGGAGCGGGCGTAGAGGTGGCCGAAATCCACGCAGGGCAGCAGGCCTTCCGAGGGGGCACAGATGGCCAGGACCTCCTCCAGATCCCCCAGCTGGTTGATCTTTCCCATGGTCTCCGGGCACAGGAGGATGTCCCCATACCCCGCCTCGTCACACCGGAGGCGAAGGGTTTGGAAAAAGGCCTTGGCAGTGGCCAGAGCCTCCTCCCGGGTGCGCTTTTGCAGGGCGCCGGTGTGGACCACCACCCGGTCCGCCCCCATCCACTGGGCCACCTGACAGGCTTTGAGCACGTGTCCCAGGGTCTTTTCCTGGCTGTCCGGGTCGGGGTTGGCGGGGTTGACAAAGTAGGGGGCGTGGAGGGACAGGGCGATCCCAGCCTCCGCCGCCGCCCGGCCGATGGCCCGGGCCGTGGCCTCCCCCACGGTGACCCCTTTGCCGCACTGGTACTCGTAGGCCTCCAGCCCCTGCTCCCGCAGCCAGGGGGGCATGTCCTTGGACTGCTTCTTCCCCGCCTGGTAGAACCCGTCCGGGTTCCCGGCGGTGCCGAACCGGGCCCTCACAGGGTCTCCCCCTTTTGGGCCCCTGCCCGGAAGGGGGTCTCCAACGCGAAGCGGAGGAAACGGAACACCGTCCCAAACCGGATGGGGTGGACCAGCAAGGTGAGCACCCCGGCGTTGTTTCCCCCCCAGGTGTCGGTGAAGATCTGGTCCCCTACGATGGCCGTCTCCTCCGCCGTCACTCCCATCCGGGCCAGGGCCCGCTGGAAGCCCCCCCGCTTGGGTTTGCCGGCGTGGCCCTCGTAGGGCACCCCCAGAGCCTGGGCATACCGCTGGGCCCGGCCGGGCCGCCGGCTGTTGGAGAGGATGAAGAGGGTAATCCCTGCCGCCGCCAGGGCCTCCTTCCACGCTCGGACCTGGTCATCTGGCTCTGCCACCCCGTAGGGGGCCAGGGTATTGTCCAGGTCGGCCAGCAGGAGTTTCACCCCCCTGGCCCGGAGGCGGGAGAGGTCGATGGCGGAGATGCTCGGGAAGTAGTAATCTGGAACCAGGGGAAATTTCACAGTGTCACCTTCTAAACACGCCCACATGGGCATAGGTTGGGAGCAGACTTCCCGTGGGGGAACGCTCTGTTCCCTGATTATACACGAACCGAAACCAATGGACAAGGGGGTTCCTTTTCTATGACACATCCTTCCCCGCGGCAGTTCCTGCTCACCCCGCCCCAAGACCTGGAGGCGGCCCGGGCCTTTGGCCTGCCCCTGGCCCTCATGGCCTGGCAATTGGACGGCCAGGGCCGGCTGACCCAGGCTCCGCTCCCGCCCCAGGCCCAGGGCGGGCTGATGCTGGTAGGGGCCAGCCAACCCATCCAGGGGGGCGCCGACCCCCGCCGGGCTGCCCAGGAGATCCTGGCCCAGTGCCGCAGCCGGGCCTGCGCCGGGGTCATCCTGGACTTGGAGCTGCCCCCCTCCCCCTTCCTGGCGCAGCTGATCCGCCTGGTGGAGGAGGGGCTGGCCCAGCGCCAGAGCACCTTGTTCCTGCCGGAGCGCTATGCCAACTTCTCCCATCGGGCCAGCCTCTACCTCACCTCTGCCATCTCCGGCGGCTCCCTTCGCCGGCGGCTGGAGGAGGTCATCGCCCAATACGGCGCCCGCCGGCTGGTCCTCTGCCTGCGCCGGGCCCGGGAGGACTTCTTCCTCCCCGCCACCAAGGGGGTGGGGCACCCCATCTCCCAGGAGGAGCTCCGCCAGCTGCGGCGGCGGTTGGAGCCGTCGGTCTTTTTCTCCCCCCACCTCTGCGCCCGGTACTTCACCTACATGAGCCGGGAGACCGGCGCCCACTTCGTCCTCTTCGACGACCGGGAGACCCTGGAAAAGAAACGAACCCTGGCCCTGGAGCTGGGGATCCGGCGGTTCTTTCTCCTCTACCCGGAGATCGCCGACCTCTGGGAAGTTCCTTCCCAGGAGGGCTGACAGAACGGGCCCCCGGCATAGGCTACTTTCCACGGAAAAACCCTGTCCGACTTGGGTCGGACAGGGTTTTTGAACAATCAATAATACTTTTTACGGTTCTTCCGGGCCGCCTCAGACTTCTTGCGGCGCTTGACGCTCGGGCTTTCATAATGCTCACGCTTGCGGAGCTCGGAAAGCGTACCCGCCTTGGCACACGAACGCTTGAAGCGACGCAGTGCTACGTCGAACGGCTCGTTTTCACGTACTTTAATTACCGGCATGTAACTCTCACCTTTAATAAATTCGGTTTGCCGCTGGCATCAACGCCAGCTTATTTCAAAATGGTGCGGAATTTTACTGCAAATGCTGCTGCTTTGTAAAGCACCGATGCGATTTTGAAAGGGACTTTTATAAGGGGGAAGAGTATACACGAGGCTTCTTCCTGGGGCGAACAAAGTTTTACATCAACCCGCCCAGGCTCTACACTGCGCGGTATTGAAACGAGGTAAAACAAGTCATGCGTGTACTGGGTATTGAAACATCCTGCGATGAAACCGGCATCGCGATTTACGACGACGAAAAAGGGCTTCTGGCCAACCAACTGTATAGTCAGGTGAAATTGCACGCTGACTACGGCGGCGTCGTGCCTGAACTGGCCTCTCGTGACCACGTGCGTAAAACGGTTCCCCTGATTCAGGCGGCACTGAAAGAGGCCGGGTTAAGTGCAAAAGATATTGATGCCGTGGCCTATACTGCAGGACCGGGCCTGGTTGGCGCGCTGCTGGTCGGCGCAACGGTAGGGCGTTCGCTGGCCTTCGCGTGGGACGTTCCGGCCATTCCGGTTCACCATATGGAAGGACATCTTCTGGCTCCGATGCTGGAAGCCAATCCGCCAGCGTTCCCGTTTGTGGCGCTGCTGGTCTCCGGCGGTCATACGCAGCTGATTAGCGTAACGGGCATTGGCAAGTATGAGCTGCTGGGCGAATCAATCGACGACGCGGCCGGTGAAGCCTTCGACAAAACTGCCAAGCTGCTGGGCCTGGATTATCCTGGCGGCCCGATGCTGTCGAAAATGGCCGCGCAGGGAACGGAAGGGCGCTTTGTCTTCCCGCGTCCGATGACCGATCGTCCGGGGCTGGATTTTAGTTTCTCCGGTCTGAAAACCTTCGCGGCGAACACCATTCGCAATAACGACGACAGCGAGCAGACGCGTGCCGACATCGCCCGCGCGTTCGAAGATGCGGTGGTGGATACGCTGATGATCAAGTGCAAGCGTGCGCTGGATCAGACGGGCTTTAAGCGCCTGGTGATGGCCGGTGGCGTGAG
>OLPO01001761.1_pt1 | contig 14127 bp, 9 predicted proteins | sample 1672831 | NCBI WGS metagenome assembly OLPO01 (sample SAMEA3136728, study PRJEB25190) | human gut metagenome
CTCCGTATCATCAGAACCATACTGTCCAGGCTCATCAATGCTCTCATCAGTAAAATCTTCGTAATCGTCCCCTTCTGAATCATCCTCTATAAAATCTTCATCTGAGAAATCTTCTGAAAAGTCTGTATAATCACCATCAATGGCTGCATCCATGCTCTCATCAGAAACACCTGTCTCAAAGTCCGCACTGGAATAGTCTCCATCCATAGGCTCCATGGTATCTCCGTCTGAGTACTCACTGCCATCCAGATTACTTTCCATATCAACAGCCTCCAGATCCTCATCTGTCATCTCAGATACGTCCTTTGTCCGCATTCCCTCTGCCAGGCTGTCTGATGGGAACGCAATACTGTCATCTTCTGTAAGGCCATCTGCGATCTCATATTCTGAAAGATCATCATCATGCTGCCCAAGAACAACAGAGCGCTTCTCCAGCCTTCCCTTGGAATCTACAGCCCACACATATGGGTTTTCTGTATCTGCATCCACAATATAATAATCTCCCAGCCAGATACCTTTCTTCTGCTCTTCCTGTCCCTCATCCATTTCTATGTATACATGCTGTCCTAACATAAGTCCCTCTGATGAATCCAGAGTTACATAGAAAGGATAGCTACTGGAACTTGTAGTATCATCGCCGCTGGACATTCCAAAATAGGAATTACTGCTACTGCTGTTCGTAGAATTCTGCTCGTCCACAGCCCCCATAGTTCCATGCCAGATCTGATTCTCATCAACTCTGGAACGAACAATAACCGCAGAGCCTGGAACAACCGTATTACGATTCTGCTCATTTACCTGCCCCTTAATACGATAAGCACCTGTACTGAGAATGGTGATAAAAGAATTGTCAGAAGATTCACTTCCGGAATCAGCTCCCATGCTGTCATCCAGAGTATCTCCATCATCGCTTCCCAGCTTACTGGTATCAATTTTCTGGATGACTCCGTCGATTTCGCTTCGTACTTCTGTATTGGTGGTAGCTGCCTGCAGCTTATCAATCTCTGCCTGCTTGCTCACCTGGTCATATTCGTTCTTCTTCAGATTCATCTTATTCGTTTCAATCTCAATGGTATAAGAAAGCTGACTGCTCTTATTGGCTTTCTTCTTCTCTTTCTCAAGAGTAGAGATCTGTTCAGTAAGACTGAGGGCTTCATTCTTCAGCCTGTCAAGAGCCAGCTGGGCTTCCTTCAGACTGTCCTGAATACTGCTCAGGTCATATTCAAAAAGCAGCTGTCCCTTCTTTACCTCATCTCCAACCTTCACCTTTACTTCGGTAACAGTTCGATTGTTCTCAATATTTACCTTTACCGTCTCCTGAGGTTCTACCACGCCTGCGAACCGGTTCAGCACTCCGGAATCTTCTCCAAGAAGAGTGCTGATCTTAGTCACATATGCAACTTCACCAGAAGCCGCTGCAGAATCCCCATAATTTTCTTTATAGTAATACCAGCCACCGGCACCAGCTGCTCCAGCAAGAATGATCAGCCCTCCGATGACAAAACCTTTTTTCTTCATGGTTACCTCCTATACGATAACTCAATGGTTTTTCAATATCTTTTGCAATTATAACAGATATATCTCCACATCTGTCATCTGCATTTACCCTGTTTATAATAACAGATTCAGCCTCAAAAGAAAAGTATTCTAAGCTGATAATGCAATTTTCACAATTTATTCACTCTTTTTTTAGAAATATCGTCTAAATTTTAGGCATTTTTGACTTTTATGAAAAAAAATGGTATAATAAAAAAGTTTTATAAACATTTTACGTAATAATTTGAAAGGAAAGAACTCTGTATGAAGTCAGTCAGATTTCTGCTTCCTCTTCTTTTGCTTCTCTGCACTTTTTCACTGTGCGGCTGTGCCAGCAAAGAGGAGATAAAAATCGAGGACGCAGTAAAGCAGGAACTGGATCAGTTAAAGAATCTGGATTCCATTACCACACAGAAATACATCTCCTACCAGGAGCTTTTCCCCGGCGACACCGAAGATATCGCAATTTCTTCTGATATTGAAGAAGTCTTTTCTCTCTTTTTCCAGGATTTTGACTATAAAATTCTGGATGTTAACGTAGACAAGGACAAGCAGTCCGCACAGGCGAATCTCAGGCTGGTCACTCTGGATGCCCATGCGCTTGCTGAAGATTTTTCCAAGGCGCAGCTGAAGCATGAAATTTCCCAGTCCGCTTCTTCTGAGGAAGCCACAGAACAGACTATTTCCCTTGAAGAACGCTACATGCTTCTGGATGAACTGCTTAAGAGTAATGACTATCAGACTGTGGAGCGTAACTGCACCATCTCCTTAGACGCCTCAGATAAAGACGGCGAAACCAGTTGGGAGATCCGGCGCACCAATACACTGGAAAATGACCTTGTCGGCGGTCTTATGAACGATCTCACAGACCCGGATATTTTATCATCGGAAGACACAATCTTAGTTTATCTGAATACCCTGAAAAATATGACTGCAGAGGAACTGGGCAATTATTTAAATGCAGATTCCATTATCAGCACAGAAGACCCTGCAAAGATCAGCCTGGCAGAAGCACTGGTAAAACAGGTTCACTCCACCTTTGATTATTCTATTGGGGAAACCACTGTTTCCGGCTATACAGCCACAGTTACAGCCAATATTACCACCTTTGACAGCGATGCTATTCTGGAAAATTATCAGAAGGAGCTGGATACCTATCTTGCCTCTGTGGATGCTGTTATCGATGGTTCTCAAAAACGATATGAAAAGTCCTACAGTCTGCTTCTTGAATATATCGAAGAAAATACAGCTACTAAAACAGTGGAAACGACTTTCACACTGATCAACGACGGTGCTTCCTGGAAACTGGAAGACGCAGGAACTGTGTTTGGACAGGCATTGTTTGGAACTTTAAGTTCCAGCCCGGTAGAAGACAAGCAGGAAACCAACGGATGATATAGTTAAAATTTACGCCTCTGCAAATTTGTGCAGAGGCGTTTTTATTTGTGCTGACAGCGGGCCCAAAGTCCATGCCTGCCAGAGCGTGACAACAGTCTTCCAAAAGAAAAATCCCACCCATTTTTGCAGGCAGGATTTTTCAGTCAGCTTATTCCAAATCATAAGCTAAGTTATCTCTTGTTGTATTTCTTTTCTTATTCCTCAGTCCCTGGAGCAGCTTCTTTCTCAACTTCAAGTCCCAGCTCGTCCAGCTGTGCTTCGCTTACGCGCTGCGGTGCCTGAGTCATCAGACAGGATGCATCTTTTACCTTCGGGAATGCAATTACGTCACGAATGCTGTCAACCTTAGCAATGAGCATAACCAGACGGTCAAGACCATAAGCCAGTCCGGCGTGAGGCGGAACTCCGTATTTGAATGCATCCAGAAGGAATCCGAACTGCTCATAGGCAGCTTCCGGGGTAAATCCAAGCTCTTTAAACATTCTCTCCTGAATGTCATCCTGATGGATACGAACACTGCCGCCGCCGATCTCGTTACCATTCAGTACAATATCGTAAGCCTTCGCACGAACAGCGCCTGGATCTGTGTCAAGAAGCGGGATATCCTCATCCATCGGCATTGTAAATGGATGATGCATAGCTGTGAAACGGTTTTCTTCCTCGCTCCACTCAAGAAGTGGGAACTCCGTTACCCATACGAAGCGGTATTCGTTCTTGTCAAGAAGATCCATCTGTTTTGCAAGCTCCAGACGAAGTGCGCCAAGAACATCATAAACCAGTTTCTTCTTATCCGCTGCAAACAGAAGCAGGTCACCTGCTTTACCGTCCATGGCAGCTACAAGAGCATCCATCTCCTCATCTGTCATAAACTTGGCAAAGGAAGACTTTCTGGTGCCATCTTCTGCGATTGCAATGTATGCAAGACCTTTTGCACCATATCCCTTGGCAAACTCTACTAACTTGTCAATTTTCTTACGAGGCATGCTGCCCTGGCCTTCTGCATTGATACCACGAACGCTTCCACCAGCTTCAAGAGCACCTGTAAATACAGAGAATCCACAGTTCTTCACAATATCGCTTACATCATGAAGCTCCATGCCAAATCTCATATCCGGTTTATCAGAGCCGAAACGATCCATTGCTTCCTGCCATGTGATTCTCTCGATTGGAAGCTTCACATCGATACCAAGAACCTCTTTAAACAAATAGGAAAGATATCTCTCATTTACATCGATTACATCATCTACATCTACGAAAGAAAGCTCCATATCGATCTGTGTGAACTCCGGCTGACGGTCAGCACGAAGATCCTCATCACGGAAGCATCTTGCAATCTGAATGTATCTGTCATATCCGGAACACATCAGAAGCTGTTTATACAGCTGCGGTGACTGCGGCAGACCATAGAAGCAGCCAGGATGTACACGGGATGGCACCAGATAATCTCTTGCGCCTTCAGGAGTACTCTTTCCAAGCATAGGAGTCTCAATCTCCAGGAATCCCTCGTTTGTAAAGAAAGATCTTGTCAGCTGCATTACACGGCTCTTCAGGATCAGATTTCTCTGGAGATCCGGACGTCTTAAGTCAAGGTAACGGTATTTCAGACGTACATCCTCTTTTGTTTTGCTGTTCTCCTCAACCGGGAATGGCGGAACTTCTGCCTCGGAAAGAACACGGAGAGATTTTGCTCTCACTTCGATCTCACCTGTTGCAAGATTCTCATTTACTGCACCACCACGTTTCTCAACAGTTCCGGTAACTGCGATCACAAACTCACTTCTCAGCTTGCCGGCTTTGGCAAAGCCTTCCTCATCAATGGAGCCATTTTCAAAGATCAGCTGCATAATACCACTGCGGTCACGTAAATCTACGAAAATGATTCCTCCTTTATCTCTTGCTTTCTGAACCCATCCCATAAGTGTTACTTCGCTGCCTACCATCTGTGTGGTCACTTCTGCACATCGACAGGTTCTGTGCAGTCCCTGCATACTCTCAGCCATTTTAAGGCGCCTCCTTATTCTATGGGGTTTCCCCCAGCTTTCTCTGATTATGAACCATTCAGCTGTATTGCTTTAAATAATCCATAAAATATCATTGACGGCTGTTTTTCAAAAACAACACGTTAAATCTCTTTATCAGCGTTTAAAGAATTCTACAAATTCCGTATAGCCTTCAGCTGTCATCTGGTCTTTCTGGAATTTCTTATTCTTCTTCATAATAGAGATATTGACCTGAACCCCGGTCTTTCTCTCTTCTTCTGCCTGACGGAAAATCTCAATCAGCTTGTCTGATGGCATATTTTTCTCAATAAGATATGCCTTCTTAGCCTTTGCTGTGGGAATCTGGTATCCTCTCTCAAGAAGGAGCATAACAATACGCTCAAATCCAATAGAGAATCCGCATGCACTTGTATTGTTTCCTGTAAATTTACCAATCATCTCATCATAACGTCCGCCGCCGCCAACGCTGCCGCCAAACTCATCCATGGAAATTTCGAAGATCGGACCGGTGTAATAAGACATGCCGCGAACCAGTGTAGGATCAAATGCCATCTTAAAGTCAGCAGTCTTCACAGCTTCCACAGTGGAAATGATCGTCTCAAGATCTGCTGCAATCTGTTCGTCAAGAACATCTGCCAGCTTCTCCTTGCAATATCTTACGCCCTGGATATCTGAGCTGATTTCTTTAAACATTGCAAGATAAGTATCAATGCTTTCTTTTGCAAAGCCTTCCTCTTCCAGTTCTTTCGCTACGCCCTCAAGACCAATCTTATCCATTTTGTCAAGAATGATAAATACAGTATCAAAGCTTTCCTTCGGAAATCCGCTATACTCAGCCATAGCCTTCAGAATACGGCGGTCATTGATACGGATAGTGAAATTATGGAAGTCAAGCTTGCCAAGAAGTGTAGTAGTCGCAAGTACCAGCTCGATTTCTGCCATATAAGTAGGCTCACCTAAAATGTCAATATCACACTGCATAAACTGACGGAAACGTCCTCTCTGCGGACGATCAGCTCTCCATACGTATCCCATCTGAAGTGCCTTAAATGGTCCAGGCAGTTCATTAGAGTTATTTGAATAATATCTGGAAAGAGGTACTGTCAGATCATAGCGAAGACCTGAATCCACAAGATCAGCTTCTTTTTTTGCCTGATCAAGCTTCAGCTTCTCACCTCTTTTTAAGATTTTGAAAATCAGCTTCTCATTATCACCGCCCTGTTTGCTGCACAGGTTCTCAATGTGCTCCACTCCCGGAGTCTCAATTGAAGTAAATCCAAAGGAACCATATGTCTCACGGATCAGTCCTGTAACGTAGTTACGGACTTCCATCTCCTTTGGTAAAATATCTTTCATGCCGGTAACCGGCTTCTTCTTTAATGCCATGTGTCCTCCTTATTTACCAGCCTGGCTGGCGTGTACTACTCTTTGAAATGCAAGAAATACTTCCAGATCAAAGTTTTTTATTTCATCTATCATCAATTCCATCACAGTATGCTTATCAAAAGCCTTGCGGTAAGACCGCTCCTGACTCAATGCACAGAATACATCGCATACACGAAGAATCCGGGCACCAATGGGAATCTCCTTCCCTGCCAGATTGGACGGATAACCGCTTCCATCGTAATTTTCATGATGATAAAGAATACTCTCAAGAACAAAATCCGAATAGCCCTGGTCTTTCAGTTCCTCATAGCCAAGTGTAGAATGCATGCGGACATATTTCAATTCCTCAATTACCATGGGATTACTTTCCTGCCCGTTGATATAGCTTCTCAGTTTCAGCTTTCCTATGTCGTGAAGTATTCCTGCAATTGCAAGATCGTAACACTGCTCATGAGGAAGTCCAAGCTCCTGACTTAACGCGTACGCCAGATTACTCACTGCGATTCCATGCCTTAACTCTGCTGATAAATCAAATTCCAGAACTCTGTCGGATGTTTCTGACTGTTCACTGGAAAGCTTTTCCAAGAATTTTCCCTCCCTCCTACAACCAGGTTCCAATTCCTGTTCGCTTTCTTTCAATCATCTCATCAATACGGGCAATATAGCTTGTGACATCTTTCACATTCTCCACCCGCTCAATACGTTTGCCATGGTCAAAGACCAGTTTGGAAGAACCGCCTGCTCCAAGAGCAATGATCGGTTGTTTTTCTTCCATAATCAGTATATTGTAAATCCCGGCTTTGTCAACCTTTGCATAGCCTACATTTTCAAAATTTCCCTTCATATTCTTCTGACGGTACAGATAGTAAGGTCCCATTTCCATGGAATATGCAGTCTGCTGTGTCAGATCCATGATCTCCTGGTTATTTTCAAATGTCATCTCCTGATATTTGTCCTTAAACATATTCAAGCGTGCTGCACGCTTCACAGCCAGAGAATGTACGGTAAGGCTGTCCGGGGAAAGCTCTTTTACTTTCTCCAATGTGTATTTCACCTTGGAAATATCCTCTCCAGGCAGTCCTACAATGAGATCCATGTTAATATTGTTATAATTCAGTTCTCTGGCAAGATGAAAAGCTTCTATGGTCTGTGCTACAGTATGACGTCTTCCAATAATTTCCAGAGTATCCTGATTCATGGTCTGGGGGTTAACAGAAATTCTGGTTACAGGAAATTCTTTGATCGTCTCAAGCTTCTCCCTTGTAATACTGTCTGGTCTGCCAGCTTCAATGGTAAATTCTACAAGTCCATCAAAACCAAAGGACTCTCCTAGCTGTTCAAGAAGCCTTTTCAGCTGATAAGGCTCTAACGTGGTAGGTGTGCCTCCGCCGATATAGATCGTATCCAGCTTGTAGTTCTTCATCATCCTGGCCGTTTCGCGAATTTCCAGACATAAAGCATCCAGATATTCATCTACTCTTTTTGCCCAGAGCTTCAAAGGATAGGAGCTGAAGGAGCAATACAGACAGATGCTTGGACAAAAGGGAATACCTACATATAAGCTGTAACCATGTTCATAATCAATATTCTGAAGAAGTGCCCGCTCCCTGTTTGCTATGGTGATGGCAAGAGCAGTTTTCTTTGCGCTTACCAGGTAACGCTCCCGCATTTCCTGTGCGATCTCGGTATTTTTCATACCACTCTCGATCATCCCCATGGCAAGCTTGGCCGGACGGATTCCCGTAAGATTCCCCCATGGAAGGGTTCTGCCGGTAAGCTTCACCAGAACATTGTACAGTGCATATTTCAGACTGTCCTTGTTGGCTTTACGAAGCTCATGGGCATCCATGAGTTTCTCATGAGTTTCCTGACTGGAATCCCTGTCTGCCCCCCGGATCACCTCTGCGCTGGCAACACCTTTTTGATCCTTCGTCTCATATTTTATAACAAAATTGTCATTTTCTTTTTTCACAGTAAAGAAGATATCGTACTCCTCTTCGTCTTTTTCGTAGAGGCTGTGGATATCTCCTTCCGGATAAAATGCTTTTATTAATTCATATATATCATGCTCGAAATCCCTGTCAAGCAGCAGGATTCCTATTTTACACAAATGGATTATACCTCTTTTCGTAACCGATAGTTGTAGATGTATCATGCCCCGGATAAACATTTGTTTCATCTGGAAGGGCATTTAACAGCTTATGAAGGCTCTCCCGGATTTCACGGGAACTGCCGCCTGGAAAATCCGTTCTTCCAACAGAACCACAGAATAATGTATCCCCACTGAACAGAGCCCTTTCGTCTTTCAGATAGTAGCAACAGCTTCCTTTCGTGTGTCCTGGAGTATGGAGCATCTGAATAGAAAATCCAGCAGCTTCAAATACCTGCATATCCTCCAGGAAAATATCAGGACGTACAGAACATGGTTTATGCATCCGGTCAGTCATATTCACAGAAGGCTCCCGAAGCATTTCTTCTTCCTGGCGGCAGGCATAAACCGAAATCTGATACTCAGCTTTCACAGCCTGTACTGCCATAATGTGGTCAAAATGTCCATGAGTCAGAAGGATTCCTACAGGCTTTGCTCCCATATCTTCCACCTTCTGAAAGATTCTCTTCGGTGAATCTGCCGGATCAACGATCAGTGCTTCACCAGTTTCTTTATTTTTTAAAAAGTAGCAATTGGTATATACAGGGCCAAGAACCATCTGCTGTAATTCAAGTTTTCCCATAGATTATCCTTTCATGGCAGCTAATATGCCATTTATGTTATTATTCCGTTATTGTCCGTGTCCTGACCGGTAACATACCATCCAATGCTCAACGTACTGTATATCTCCAACCAGTTCACATTTCCATTGTTTCTCAGCCTGTAGTTCTTTCTACATCCAAGACGCTTTCCAGTTGACGTATCTTCTCGATAAGGGAATTCAGTTCATCCTTACAGCTGACGTTAAAGCTTACAGAAATAGTAGCCTTCTCCTGCTTGTTTGTTCGGCAGTTAATATTTCGGATGTCAATCTTACGTTCTGTAAAGATCTTGGAAATATCAACCAGAAGACCGGTACGGTTATTAGCATATACATTGATCTCAGCCATGTAATGCTCATCCTGCTTGATCTCCGGATCCTGCCACTCTGCTTCCAGAAGACGGCTTCTGTCCATTTCAGACATATTCATCACATTTACACAGTCAGTTCGATGAATGGTAACACCACGGCCTCTTGTAACATATCCAACAATCTCATCACCGGGAATCGGATTACAGCATTTGGAGAAACGTACTGCAACGTCATGAATGCCCCGCACTACAATGCCGCTCTTGCTCTTGATATGATGCTTCTTGTCCTGATTCTCTGCGGCTGCTGCCTCCAGAACTTCTTCATCTGTGAGATTCTTTTTATTCTCTTTATCATAAGCTTCTACAAGCTTATTAAATACCTGTCCCTCTTTCAGTCCGCCATGTCCGATGGCGGCAAGTACAGAATCCCAGTCACGGAAGCCATATTTACGAAGGACCGCGTCCAGATACTGAGTCTTGGTGTAATTAGCGAATTTAAAGCCCTTACTCTTGGCATACTGGGCAAGCATTTCCTTGCCCTTCAGAATATTATCTTCCTTCAGTTCTTTCTTGAACCACTGATTGATCTTATTTCTGGCCTGTGTACTCTTGACCACCTTCAGCCAGTCACGGCTTGGTCCCTGGGAATTCTGGGAAGTAATGATTTCAATACGGTCACCATTCTGGATCCGGTACTCAATGGGCACCAGTTTGCCATTTACCCTGGCACCTACCATTTTGTTTCCTACAGCACTGTGCACGCTGTATGCAAAATCAATGGGGGTGGAGCCGTTAGGAAGGGTTTTCACATCTCCCTGTGGAGTAAAGCAGTATACACTGTCTGCAAACAGATCCAGATCATTTTTCAGAAGACTCATGAACTCTTTATTATCAGACATGTCTCTCTGCCATTCCAGGATCTGGCGCAGCCAGTTCAGCTTCTCCTCCTCACGATTGCCTGAGGAAGCCTTACCGTCAGAAGCCTCTTTATACTTCCAATGTGCAGCAATACCGTACTCGGCAGTCTTATGCATCTCAAAGGTTCTAATCTGAATTTCAAAAGGCTGTCCATTCGGTCCGATCAGCGTGGTATGCAAAGACTGGTACATATTTGGTTTGGGCATTGCAATATAGTCCTTGAAACGTCCTGGAATTGGCTTATACATCTCATGGATCACACCAAGTGCCGCATAACAGTCCTTCACTGTATCTACCAGGATACGCACTGCAAACAAATCGTAAATCTGATCAATCGTCTTATTCTGATTTACCATCTTTTTATAGATACTGAAAAAATGTTTTACACGGCCGTCAACCTGTGCCTTAATTCCGGCTTCTACCATATGCTGATGCACAGTCTTGACAATATTCCCTACGAATTCCTCACGGACGCTTTTACGAAGTGCTACTTTCTCAACCAGATCATAATAAACATCTGGTTTCAGATATTTCAGGGAAAGGTCATCCAGCTCTACTTTGATCTTGGAAATACCAAGACGCTGTGCGATAGGCGCATAGATGTCCATCGTCTCTCTTGCCTTCTCCTTCTGTTTCTCAGGAGTCATGTACTGAAGAGTACGCATATTATGAAGACGGTCTGCAAGCTTGATCAGAATAACACGGATATCCTTTGCCATGGCAAGGAACATCTTGCGAAGGCTCTCTGCCTGCAGCTCTACTTTATCCTTGGAATAGGACAGCTGACCGATCTTAGTTACCCCATCTACCAGAAGCGCAACCTCAGGACCAAATTCTCTGGTGATCTCATCACAGGTCATCCAGGTATCTTCAACAGCATCGTGAAGAAGGCCTGCTACAATGGTCTCCTTGTCCAGTTCCAGATCCGCCAGAATAATGGCAACACATAAAGGATGAATAATGTAGGGTTCCCCGGACTTTCTCTTCTGATCCTTGTGGGCTTCCCTTGCAGTCTCGTATGCCTTCTGGATCATGGTTATGTCCGTAGAAGGATGATATTTCTTTATGCTGGCAATCAGCTCATTATATAATACTTCAGGGCTTGTAAAGTCGTGCATGGATTTTACAGCTGCATCTGCTTTCTTCACAGACTCCAGCTTCTCCATATCCTCTTTTGATACTTCAGGCTCCTTGCCCTGCTCGTTAACAATATCAGCCATATTTCACACCTGCCTGTTTAAATACTATCTGCGTCAGCATCCGCCCACCTGTTTCCCCGGGGGAATCTGGCGAAACAGACACATCCTTTATTTACCTTCATAACGGATTACAGAAGCAACGTCATATTTCTCCAGTTTCTTACGTCCCTCAAGACCTGCAAGTTCCATCAGAAATACGATCTTCACTACCACTCCACCAAGCTGCTCTACCAGTTTCGCTGCAGCTTCAACTGTACCGCCTGTTGCGATCAGATCATCAATGATAACTACCTTCTGTCCTGGCTTAATGGCATCCTTGTGAATCTCAATCTCAGCTTTGCCATATTCCAGATCATAGCTTGCAGAAACGGTCTCACATGGGAGTTTTCCTTTCTTACGTACTGGTACAAAAGACTTATGAAGATTATAAGCAATTGGCATTCCAAAAATGAATCCACGGGATTCTGTTCCCACTATTACATCCACATCCACATCCTTCAGACAATCCTGCATGGAATCAATTGCAAGCTTCAGTCCGTCTGCGTCCTGAAGGATACTGGTAACATCTCTGAAAATAATGCCTGGTTCTGGAAAATCAGGTATACTTCTTATATATTCTTCTATTTTTTTCATAATAGCCTCCTCAGATTAATGGATGTTGTGGGGAAAGCCTCAGCCACCCCAGAGCGTGTTTAAAAAAAGAAAGCCTTTTTCACACATGCTCTAGCATCATAAATATTTTTTAGTATAACACTTTTTAAATCGGGAATCAACGCAAAACCGACAGGCTCACTGGAAATACTGCATTTTTCGTGGTTTTACATGATTATCCCCTTTTTAGCAATAATTTTGTATGACAATTTGCAAAGAGTCTCTTCCCATATAGGAGTTGATCTTCGGATAATAGGTTACAGAAATAGTTCCATGAGACCTTGCAAACTCTGCAAACTCCTTTGCCTCGCCCCAGTAAACCCCATCCATCACCGTGCCGGATTCGTCCATCAGCTGCAATTTCACTGTATTCTGAGTCTTTCCATATATTCCGGTTTTTAAAACGCGGAGATTTTTCTGGGCAAAAACAGGCTTCGCATTTCCTTTTCCAAAGGGTTCCAGAACAGAGAGCTGACGGATCAGATTCTCGTTTATGTAAGAAATGGGCATTGGTACATCGATCACGATTTTTGGGATCATATCTTCCTCTGTCAAGGTGCAGTTTTCATTGAGCTGACGGCGAAATGCTTCCACATTTGCTTCTTCTATAGAAAGACCTGCTGCCATAGGATGGCCACCATACTGGAGCAACAGACTGTCACATTTTACAAGCTCCTCATACATGGAATAATTTTCTGTAGATCTGCCGCTGCCTTTCACCGATTTTTCCCCTCTTGTAAGAACAAAAGCAGGCTTGTGATATTTTTCACGGATTCTTCCTGCTATGATTCCTGCAAGACTCTCATGACAATCCGGCAAAAATACAACCATTACTCTGTCATTTTTCAGATTGCTGCCCTCTATCAGCTTGTAGGCAGCTTCTGTACCCTGTTCCGTCAGTGCCTTACGGCTGTCATTCAATGCTTTCAGATCGTTTGCAAGCTTTGCAGCCTCTTCTTCATCTTCACACTGCAAAAGGGACAGGGAGCGCATGGCTGTATCCAGTCTTCCGCTGGCATTAATGCACGGACCAAGGCGGAAACCAATATCATAGGAACTGATTTTCTGATTTTCCAGACCAATTGCTCTTATCAAAGCTTTCAGTCCCTTATTTTTTGTATGAGGCAGACGTAAAAGTCCCTCTTTTACAAGAATACGGTTTTCTCCCTGAAGGTCCATAATATCTCCAACTGTAGCGATAGCCGCAGGTTCCAGATAATCTTCTTTCTCCCTCTCCGGGATTCCATATTTCTCATACAATGCAAAAACCAGTTTCATTGCAACCACTGCGCCACAGATATTTTTATTTGGATACGTACAGTCAGACTGTTTTGGATTGATAATTGCATCTGCCAGAGGAAGCTTGTATTTTCGCCCTTCTTCTGTATCTTCAAAAGGGACCTCGTGGTGATCCGTCACTACCACTGTCATGCCCATTTTTTTTGCAAATGCAATCTGATCTGCAGCCGAAATTCCATTGTCACAGGTCACGATCGTATCTACTCCATCCTCTTTTGCTTTCTCTATAAGATGATTATGAATTCCATATCCATCTGCAATGCGGTCCGGAATATAAGTATCTACATTCGCCCCCAGGCGTTTAAATCCTTTTAACAGAATATAAGTTGCAGTTACACCGTCAATATCATAATCTCCTATAATTCTCATCCTGGTTCCCAGATCTATTTTTTGCGAAATAATTTCCACAGCTTTGTCAATATCCTTCAGACTTTTCCAGGATGGAATGTCATCCAGGGTTCCGTTCAGATACTGATTAATTTCTGCATCTTCTGTAATATCCCTGTTCCGAATAATCCTGGCGATCACCGGATCTATTCCATACTTCCGGCCAATCTCCTGAAAATCAGCTCTTTTCGCCGCTAATACCCATTTTTCCATGCTTTGTCTCCTGTTGTAAATTGTATTGCTATTTAGTGTGTTGGTCGTTATCCCGGACGCGATTTCACAATGTATATTC
>OLPO01001762.1_pt1 | contig 14126 bp, 8 predicted proteins | sample 1672831 | NCBI WGS metagenome assembly OLPO01 (sample SAMEA3136728, study PRJEB25190) | human gut metagenome
CTCAAACGGTGAACCGTTCGGTCCGATCAGCGTAACGATCTCGCCTTTTTCGATGCCGATGCAGATATCTTTGATCAGCGGCTTCTTATCATAGCCGACCGTCAGGTGGTCCAGATGAAAATAATATTCATTCATATTCTCTTACCCCCTTTTCCGGCGCAGCATCATGAAAATGACGACCGGCGCACCAAAGATCGATGTGACCGTACTGATGGACAGCTCCAGCGGTGCAAACGCCATACGCGCAATCAGGTCGCACATCATACAGAAGACGGCTCCGCCGAGGAACGTTCCCGGGATTACGACGAGCGGACGCGATGTGCCGAGGCTCTGTTTGACGAGGAACGGGACGGCAATGCCGACAAACGAAATCGGACCGGCAAATGCGGTGACACATGCGGAGAGAATACTCGAAAGCAGAATCAGCGCGATGCGGAATACTTTGATGTTGACACCCATGCTCTGCGCATACGCCTCACCGAGCTGGTATGCACCGATCGGTTTTGCCATCAGGAACGTGATGACAAAGGTGATGCCGATCACAGCCGCAGAGATCGCTACGTTGCTCCAGCTCATGCCGGAGAAGCTTCCCTGTGACCAGCCGTGGAGGTTGACGATATCGGAATCCTCCGCGAAGGTGACAACAAAATCCGTGACCGCCGAGCAGATGTAACCGATCATAATACCGCCGACGAGAAGTCCTGCCATATTTTTGATCCGTCGGGACATCAGCAGAATGAAGCCGACGGAGAGAAGGGATCCTAAGAATGCTGCAACAATCATCGTGTAAGATGTGATATTGCGCGCCCACTCCAGATAAAAGATCATGGTCAGCGCCACGACCATTTTGGCTCCCGAGGAAATTCCAAGAACAAACGGACCGGCAATCGGGTTTTCAAAGAAAGTCTGTAAAAGGAAGCCCGACAGGGACAGAGCACCGCCCAGGATTGCCGCCATCAGAATACGCGGAAGGCGGATTTTCCAGATAATATTATACTCTTTCCCCTCTCCGGTCCGCCGCAGCAGAATCCGGAAAATTTCCGGAATCGAAATATTTACGTTTCCGGAATTGATATTCAGCACGGTGATGGCAGCGAACGCCAGAATCAGCACCAGAAACACAGCGGCATACCGCGAACGGCGCCGGAAGTTTTCCATATGGAAACTGTTCTCTTTTCCTGTCATATTTTTTTTCTCTGACATACGTTCCTCCATCAGGATAATTTTCTTAAGAATACCATCTGATCCGGATCGCCGCCCGTTACCAGAAGGTTAATGTCGTTGGTAAACTGTGCAATTTTATCGGTTGCCTGATACATCGATTTCTCGGTTGTCCAGACGTTGCCCTCTTTGACTGCTTTGTAATCGGCAAACATGGAATCCTTTGCCAGCAGGTCGTCCAGGGTTTTGACGGTGGAATCGATGCTTGCGTTGTAGATCAGGTAGTCCGCATCTTCGGCCGTATCGTAGAACTGCTCCATCGTGATCGGCACGGATGTTTTTCCGCTGTCGTCCTGGAGATCACGGAAGGCGTTGCGCGCACCGCCAAGCTCGATCATGTTGGAAATATAGTCCTCCGGGTTCCGCACAACGGCAGCTCCGCTCGTATTAATATAGAAGAAAGCGACCGTTTTTTCGGTATTCTGGAAATCCTTCAGATTTTCCACAACACTTGCCTGACTTGCAAAGAAGTCGGCTGCCTCCTCCTCTTTGTCCAGCATGGCACCGTAGAGTTTGATCCATTCGGTTCTGCCAAGAGGCTGGGATTCGTAGCTGGAACGGTCGATGAAGACCGGAATATCGAGCATCTCGATCATCTCCTGTACCTTCGGGGAATGGAGGATCATCGTGGATTCAATGGCCAGATCACAGTTCTCACTGACCAGAAGTTCGTAATCCGGCTCACTGTATTTTCCGGCGAAGATCATCGTTCCGGCATTCATCGCGTCAACGGCATCCTGTACGTACCAGTTGTCTGCGGTTTCACCGGAGAGACGAATCGTATCGAGGGAGTCGATGGCATCGAACAGCGCCATCGGAGAGGTTGCTGCCATGTAGATGCGTTCCAGCGGCTGATGGATTACAATTACATCGGAATCGATGTCATCCGGCGCCTCTTTTCCGTCCGGGACGAGCAGATACTGCGCGCCGTCTTTGACATCGATCAGTTTATAGCCGTCTGTGCAGTAGTATACGTTAAAGCACTCGGCGTAATTCAGGACCATCTTGCTCTCGATGGTGATTCCGGTGATGTCCGGTGCGTCGCTGACATCGTCTGTCGTTGCGAAACCATCCGCGGATGCGGTATCACTCCCGGAGGTGCTGCTCTCAGCAGTGGCTTCGGAGGTGCTTTCACTTTCAGCCGTACTTTCCGAGACGGATGTGCTCTCCGTCTGGCTTTCGGAAACGTCTGCTGCGGATGCTGTGGATGTGCTGCTCTCAGAAACTGCCGAAGTGCCCGACGCGGACGATGTGCTGCTTCCCGTTGATGCGGTGCTGCCGCAGGCCGTCAGTGACATCGCTGCTGCAAGAAAAAGTGCGGCCCATTTTTTCAGCTTTCTTTCGTTTTTTCCTGTCATTTGATATTCCTTTCTTAAAGAAAAAGCCGCTGCCATATGGCAGCAGCCCTTTCTCATTTTTTGCTGCAAATTATTGTACTTATTTATTCTCTTCTGCCTTTACCATCTGCTGGAACAGCTCGTTTGCCTGATCCTCGCATCCGAAGATCACGCCGTAGACTTTCAGCCACTCTGCTTTCGCAAGATCGGTCTTCTCGTCTGCGGAACGGTCAACCAGCATCGGAATGGTCAGGGTTGCCAGACGCTCTGCGGTGTCGGACAGACGCTCATTTTCCTCTTTCAGAAGTTCTTCCGGAGTCTTGTCTTCGTCTGCTTTCTCATCCGTTGTCTTATCGTCTTTATCGTCCTTCTGATCCTCAGCTTTGGTATCTGCGGTCTCGTCGACTGCATCAGCATCTTCCTCATCTTTTGCATTTCCCGGAAGGAACTCAGACGGAAGAATTGCAAAGTCGATTTCGTCTTTTACCAGAGCTTTGTAGTCCAGATCATCGAATGCTCCGTCGAAGGAGATTTTTTTATCTTCCATTGCTTTTGCAATGTTTTCGATCTGGCAGTCTTTCTGCTCCATGCCGACTGCTTTGATGCTCTCTGCTGCGTCTAACTGCTCATCGAGAAGTTTCAAGGCATCCTCAGATGCTACGTATGCTTTCTCAACCGGAAGCTGGATCACGATCATATCTTTGTCCAGTCCTGCCGGAATCTCAACATCTTTCGGAACGATCAGATATTTGACAACATTGCCTTCGTACAGCTCTTTTGTCTTTTCGGTCAGATCTTTCGCTTTCTCAGTGCCGGTCTTTTTGGAATCGGATGCTGCTGCCGCTTCTTCCTCGTCGGTTGCTGCTGCGGTATCGATATCTTCTGCTTTCTTGTCGTCCTCGGTCTGTTTCTCCGGATCACGCTCGGTATCTTTTGTCATATCGATCTCCAGCAGGGTGATGCCTTCGTCGTAATGATACATCTTGAAGTACTCTGCGTAAGCAAGTTTTGTCTCTGCTTTGTATTCCAGTCCCATGATCTCTGGAGCGGTGGTATCCAGCTTGGAGTTATCGGTGCTGATCGTGGAGGTTGTTCCGTCTGCTTTTACAAATCCTGTGCTGGAAGAAGTGCTGCCGCCCTTCTTTGCTGCTGCCAGGGAGATGAAGATGTTGTAGGAAATCTCATGGGCAACAGACATTCTGGTGGTCATACCGATGATGGTATTGTTCTTGTTCAGCTCAACCGGAATGGTGAAGATGCTGCTTCCGCCGCTGACATTTGCCATGTATTTATTTCCGTTTGCTTTTACATATCCGTAGTACGGACTGCTGAATGCGATCGTTGCATAAGCCTGTCCGTTCGTTACAGTAATCTTGCTGCAGGAGATGGTTACCTTTCCGGATCCGCCGGAGAAGGAGAATCCGTCTGGTGTGTAAACGCCGTCTGCCAGTGTGGTTGCACTGTCTACTTTAGATGTGCCGCCGCTTAAGTCAGACTCATATTTGGATTCCTGCTCCGGTTTGGTATCGGCCGGTTTCTGGGTCGGTGCCGGAGTCGGGGTGCTGGTCGGTTTTACAACCGGTGTCTCAGATGGAGATACGGTTGGGGTATTGGTCGGAACGAGGGTTGGTTTCGGAGTATCGCCCTTGTTGTCATCCGACGGAAGGTCTCCGGTCTTTTTCAGGCTGGAAGATGCAATCGTGATGGCTCTGTCGTACCATTTGCCGCTCTTTACTGCATGAGCTGCTACAGCAAGTTCCTGATCCAGTGCTTCTACCGGGATTTCAAACTGCATTCCGGTTTTGGTTTCACCGTCTAAGGTGTAGTCCACTTTTCCGGTGGAAGCGATCCATGCGCCGCTCTCTGCTGCCGCATCTTTTCCGGTTCCCATATACAGATAATCATAGCCGCTTCCGCTTAAGGTGATAACTGCTGTCATTTTTCCGTTTTTCGCGGTCAGTTTTACGCCGACTACCTTGAACATTGCTGCATTAGTTGTTGCCTCTGCACTGTAAATACCATCTGCTACTTTATTGGTCTCATCTGCCGGAAGATCTGCGGTCTTTTTCAGACTGGAAGATGCAATAGTAATGGTTCTTGCATACCATTTATCCCGTTTTGCAGAATGGGAAGAAACAACAAGTGCCTGATCGAGTGCTGCTACCGGAATATCATACTGCATTCCTGTTTTCGTCTCGCCGTCTGCTGTTGTGTAATCAACGGTGCCGACGCCTGCAATCCATGCACTCTTGTCTGCGGCAGCTGCCTCTTCCGGTGTTCCCATGTACAGATAATCGTAGGCAACACCACTTAACGTGATGCGTGCTTTCATGTCGCCGTCTTTTACGGTCAGCTCTACGCCGACTACTTTGAACATAGCTGCGCCGGTCTCCGCGGTTCCGCTGTAGATACCGTTTTCTACTTTCGCCGGTTCCGGAGTTGGAGTTGCGGTTGGAACCGGAGTCTCACTCGGAGTCGGGGTTGCAGTCGGGACCGGAGTCTCGGTCGGCTCCGGTATCGGAGTTACTTCCGGTGTTTTACTTCCCGGAACTGCAAGATAAAGCTGCTGTTTGGTGTACCAGGTTCCGTCTTTCTTTCCAAGAACGATCGGAACGGTTGTGCCGGCTTTGTCCGCATCTACTTCAAATGTAAAGGAATAACCGCCGTTTGCTTCCTGCATTCCCTGGATAGCCGGTGTTTTTGCAAGGTCATCGTTCTTTCCAAGATACAGTTTATCAAATGATACGTTGTTTGTTTTCAGTGTAAGAACGAGTTTATCACCCTTGTTGATCATTGTTGCCTCGGAGATGACGAACATTTTGAATACGCTGCCGTCCTCTTTGGTAACCGGTGCTTCTACACTGGCTGGCTTATTCGAGGAATCCTCACCTGGATTTTCGCTTGGAGTCTCGGTTGGTTCCGGTGTTACCGTCGGGATTGCATCGGTGCTGTGGATCGTAACGGTTTTATCAGCCCATGTTTTTTTCTTGGCTGAGCGAACGGCAACATCCATCTGTTTGTCAAGCTCTTCCACCGGAATTTCAAAACGATATCCGGTCTTTTCTGCACCGGTCTTCGTATCCGTATAGGTTTCGCTTCCTGTCGGAGCAATCCAGCTCTTTTCATCTGCTGCGGCAGCTTCTGCTGCTGTTCCCGTATACAGGTAATCATAGCCGGTTCCACTCAGCAGAATGGATGCTTTCAGTTTTCCATCTTTTACGATGAGTCTGGAAGAAATCACACGGAACATGCTTCCGGTTGCTTCTGCAGAAGTCTCATACTCACCATCTGCCGGTTTTGCTGCTTCCGCTGCTTTTGTTTCTTTCTCCTCGGCTGTATTGGATGCCTCATTTTTGGTTGTTTCTTTTACTTCCGTTTTCGGCTGTTCTGCCGCCGGACTGGTATTCTCTTTTACAGCATCTTTGGTTTCTTCTTTTGCCGGTGTTTCTTTTCCAGCATCTTGGGAAGTCTCATCTGCTGCTTCCGGCTCTTTTTCTGTGGTATCGGCAGTCTCTTCACCGTCTTTTGCAGTGTCCTCTGCAGTATCTTCCGAAGCATCCTCATCTGCAGATGGTGTCTCGGTCTCGTCAGATCCTGCCGGTGTCTGATCCTCTGCAGGCGCGGCCGGTGTTTCCGTCGGCTCTTCTGCCGGAGTCTCTGCAGTGCTTTCACTGCTCTCGGTTTCTGCCGGTGTTGTTTCCGGTTCTGCCGTCTCTGCTGTTTCTTCGCTCTGCGGCGCTTCCTCTGCGGCTGCGCTGCTTTCTGTCTGTGCTGCTTTTTCCTGCGTATCTGCTAATACGCTGGCAGTCGGGCTCATGATCATGGACGCCGACAGCAGCAGTGCCAGAAATTTGCTTGAATTTCCTTTCATAACTTCTCCTTTTCTTCGGATATCCTTCGCGCATCTGCTCCGGATTCCGTCTGACTTTTTCAGGCAGCTGGGCGGTGCCTGTCCCCGTCAATGATGTCTCCCTGCAAGTAATCTTGTTTTTGAGGACACATTTTTTCTGCGAAAAGACAAACAGACATCTGCTTTTTCTGCAAAAGAGTTTCTCCACCGGAGCTCTTTTTCGGACGCATGGCGACAAAAAAGCAGATGTCCGATTTTACTTCGTACATCTTTCCATGAATATATATGCTTTTATCGGAAGCGATTCACTAACCTTTCCAGCAGGTTTCCTGACTCGCAGATCTTCACGGCAGCCGCGCCTTCTCATGCGTTTCGCACAATGGCATTTCTGCAGCTAACACTCCCTGCTTACAGTGACCGGATCGCTCAGGATTTCCACCTGATTCTCTTTTACCTTCGCGGATTCTTTTTCAAATCCGTTCTGCACTGAAAAGTCCCTTATTTCATTCGTTACTGATTATAGCAAAGCCGTTTTGGAAAGTCAAATGAAAGGCCACGGAAAAAGCGCATAAAATCAGCATTTTTTACATACTTTATGATAACTGTCCGCACCGGAGCCTATTCTATGAAACCAGCTTCTCTGCACCGCCGCATCCTGTTCCCTCTGCTTCTGTGCGGCGGACTTCTTTTCGCCCTGCTGTTCTGGTATTTTTCCCCGTTCTTTTCCCCTGGTGAGAACCGCCGGTTTTCCGCGTATGTGGAGGAACGGTTCCACTCCGAGGTAACCTCTTCTGCCATCACGCTCCACTATACCCTCGCCGATCCGGCTTCCCGCGGAATTGCCCCCGGCACCGCCTCGTTCGGCACGGTTTCCATCCCTGACCGCACCTCGTATGATGCCCTGCTGCAGAGTGTGGAAACAACGCTCACATCCTTTCATCGAAACCGCCTCTCCGCGGAAAATCAGATCACGCTCGATCTTCTGCTCTACGAGCTGAACTGCGAGAAAATGCCGGGCAGCACCAGCCTTCTTGCGGAACCGCTCGGTCCGTCGCTCGGGATTCAGGCACAGCTTCCCATTCTGCTCGCAGAGTACCCGTTCCGCACACAGCAGGATATCGCCGACTACCTCCATCTTCTGCAGGATCTCCCGCGCTATTTCTCCGATCTCATCGCACTCGAGCAGGAAAAATCCCGGCAGGGCGTGTTTCAGAATGACCTTGCGGTCGATGGCATTATCCGCCAGTGCAGTGCTTTTCTCGCCGACGCGGATACACCGGAAAGCCATCTGCTCCACACCGTTTTTCAGAATAAACTGCAGGCGTCTTCACTGTTTTCTGAGGCGGAAAGGAATCTCTGTCTGCAGACGCATGAAAAACTCCTTATCTCCTGTGTTTTTCCCGCCTACCGCTCTCTTTCCGATGCTCTTTCTTCACTCCGCGGCAAAGGAACACAGAACGCCGGCGGTCTTTCCCGGCAGGAAGGCGGACTTTCCTACTATGCGTATCTTCTCCGCAGCCGCGTCGGTGTTGACGCTTCACCAGAGGAGCTGACCCGCCTTTTAACACAGCAGCTTGCGGACCAGTGTGCCGAAATGCAGATCATTCTCGATCAGAATCCGTCGCTCTCCCTCTCCGAGCAGGCGCTCGTGCTGCCGTTCTCCACGCCGGAGGAAATGCTTGCCGATCTGCAGAATGCCGTTTCTGAAGATTTTTCCGTTCTTTCGGGTATCGCATACGAAGTAAAGACCGTGGATGACTCCCTCAAGGATTTTTTAAGCCCCGCCTTTTATCTCACACCGCCCGCCGATGTCAATTCACCCAACTCCATTTACCTGAATCCCGCGGATGAAATGACCGGCATCGAGCTGTATTCCACACTTGCCCACGAGGGCTTTCCCGGCCATCTGTACCAGACCGTCTCGTTCTCGCGCTCCGACCCGCTTCTGATCCGCCATCTCTACGCGCCGTCGGGTTATGTGGAAGGATGGGCAACCTACGTTGAATCATATGCCTGCCGCTACGCCGCACGTAATCTCGATGCAAACACGCAGGCGCTCTGCCGTCTCTGGTATCTGAACCGCTCGGTGCATCTTATCCTCTGCTCGCTGCTGGATCTCGGAATCCACAGCCAGGGATGGCTCCTCGCGGATGCGTCAGCCTTTCTGGCGCAGTTCGGCATCACGGATGCGTCGGCCGCTGCCTCTTTATATCAGTATATTCTCGAGACACCGGCGAACTATCTGAAATACTGTGTCGGATCGCTCTCGTTTTCGCAGCTCCTCTCGGAAGTGCAGAAACAGGAAGGTGACTCATTCTCATTGATCGGTTTCCATGAAAAACTGCTCCGTCTCGGGCCTCTGCCGTTTCCGCTCGTAGAAAAATATCTGTAAACGGTTCGCCCTGCTGAAAAAAAAGATCCCACAGACTTTCTTCTATAAATAATAGAAAGTTCTGTGAGATCTTTTTCATTTTCAAAATTCTTTAACCTAAATTGTAAAGAGATGGATCTGTCGGCCGCTGCGGATCAATAACAGAGGCAGAATCAAACAGATCGCTTGTTCTGTCCTCGCCGCCTCCGTAGAGGTTCTAGTACAGACGGTATCCATCCAGGTTTCTTCGTCCCATACGCAGGTAATTGTCTCTTACCTGAACGAAATACTGGGAGGAATCTACGTTGCAGTAGATGTTGAAGCCCTGACTCTTTAAGTAAGCAAACTTCTCATTGTCCATCGTGTAATCGTGCCAGTCGGAAAGATCCTGTCCATGTGCAAAGATGATGATATCGCTTCCGCCGATGAGCGGTGCAACATACGTCAGCCATTTCTCGGTATCCGCCTGGATCGTCTCGATCGGTTTGTCGCCGACACGGATATGGCCCCAGGTATGGCTTGCGAATGTCCAGCCGTCTGCTTTGATCGCATCGGCTACTTTTTTCGCCTCCTCGCACTCTTTATCCCAGTCGAAATCCGGGTGTGCATCAAGCCATGCTACCTGATCATCCGTCAGATCTTCTCTTGTCTTGTAATCACCGTCGGTGCGGTATCCGAGGATTCCGTCGTAGCCGGTCAGTGCTACGGTTCCGCGCGCATTGTGGTATACGGCATCCGGATGCGCTTCGATAAACTGATCCATCAGCGGGATGCAGTCGTAAGCACCGGTCACAACAGTTCCGTCATCCTGAATGTATTCGCAGGTCGGTTTTCCGTCGTCGCCGACTACCATCTTGCTGGCAATGCCGCGTCCGTCGTAAGAGTGGTAATAGGAAAGGTCATCCAGAGAAAGAACGAAGGCTTTCTTGCCCTCCGGCAGGTAAATGTCCCCTTCCTCGTAATGAACGGTTCCGTCATCATCTACGGTCTTTTTCACGAGATCGTTGATCGAAACCATGACATATCCTCTGTCGTACATCTGCTGGGTGATCGCGTTGAACTCATCCACGGTGGTCATCCACTGGCAGAAGCCTGCGGTCTGTGCGTTGTCCTGATAGAACGCTTTCTGCGGATCGACTACAAGAGAATGATAGAAAATGTGGGTTACTTCGTTGACGTTGACGCGCACACAGGCATCTCTCGTGCTGGTGTACTCTGCTACTTTTGTGATGATATCCGCGTCGGTCGCTGCGCCCTCTACGCTCTGGAGCTTTTCAATGGCTCCATCGTAATCGTATGTCTGCGCAAGTGCATCGGCTTCCGCCATAATCTGTGCTTTCGTTGTCGGCGCTTCAGCACTTCCCGTGCTGTCCGACGATACGGAACCGTCCACCTCTGCTGTTTTCTGATCCTCTTTTTCCTGTGCTTTCTGCTGGATTTTTTCTGTTCCTCCGGCCAAAGCCCAGATTCCAATGCCGAAGATGACAAGCAGAACACATAGAATTCCTGTTTTGATCATCAGCGCACGCTTCCGCTTTCTTCTTCGGAGCTCCTTTTTACTGATGTTTTTTTTCTCACTCATTTTTCCTTCCTCCCAAAACAGCTTTTGCTTTTCTGGCAAATATTACAGTTTTACCGGACTGACAGAAATTCAGCCCGGACTCTGCTCTTTCTATTTTAGCTCAAAATACCGGTTCTGTCGAGTAGGTTTCCGGCAGGTTAAGAGAAATGTAAGAAAACCGGTAACGCTCTTTCTTTTATGCGCGCTGGCCGTGTGCCTCATACATGAGAACGGCGGATGCAATCGCTGCGTTTAACGACTCCACTTTTCCTTCCATCGGAATACGGATCAGGCACTCGGCGGCCTCTGCCATTGCGTCGGTCAGGCCGTTTCCCTCATTTCCGATCAGGAATGCCGTTCCTTTTGTGTAATCCTCCTCGCGGTAGGAATGCACGCCGTGCAGATGTGCCGCGTACGTACAGATCTTCCGCGCTTTTAAGCCTTTTACAAATCCGACCGCATCGTCGACGATCAGAAACGGCATACGGTAGATCGAGCCCATCGTCGAGCGGATCGTTTTCGGATTGAAGATATCCGCGGTACCGCGGCTCATGATGATGCCGGTGACTCCTGCGCCCTCTGCGGTGCGGATGATTGTTCCGACATTTCCAGGGTCCTGCAGATCCTCAAGTACCATCAGAAGCGGTGTCTTTCCGTTGTCCATCACCTCCTCTTCGGTGTAGTGCGGCATGCGGATCACACTTAAAACACCCTGCGGCGTCTTCGTGTCGCACATGGACTGGAACACGCGGTCGTCCACTACTTCGTATTCTGTCCCGTCGGACGGTATTTCATGCATTTTGCTGCCGCTCTCAGACACATATACTTTTTTCAGCCATTCCCGCGGCGCTTCCTGGAACATTTTCCAGCCCTCCGCCACGAAAACGTCCTGCTCCCGGCGTTCTTTTGCTTTTTTGTTCAGCGCAATAATGTTTTTTACCTGTGCATTGCTGCTGCTTGTAATCATGAATGGTCCCCTCATTTCCTGTTTTTCATCAATTTGGCAAGTTCTTTGTTTTCGCCGATCAGAATCAGCACTTCCTCTGCGCGGAGCAGCGTCTTCGGATTGACCGTGACACGGATGTCTTCCCCGTCCTTGACGGCGATTACGTTGATACTGTATTTCTTCCGCAGATCCAGCTCCTCGAGGTTATGCCCCGTCCACGCTTCCGGCACGGGAAGCTCTACCATGGAGAACGAATCCGACAGCATGAAGAAGTCCTGGAAGCCGCCGGAAATCAGGCTTTTTCCGAGGCGGATGCCCGTCTCACTTTCCGCCATCACGACGCGGTCCGCGCCGACTTTTTTCAAAATATTGGCATGCATCTGGCTCATGCACTTTGCAATGACGAGCGGCACGCCCGCCTCTTTTGCCTGCAGGGTGGCGAGGATGCTCGACTCCATATTTTCGGAAATGCCAACGATCACCACATCCATATTGCTGATGCCAAGAGATGCGAACACACGACTGTCCGTGATGTCTGCACGCGCCGCATAGGTAACAAGATCGGCAATTTCCTGTACCGGCTCAGCGTCTTTATCAACGGCAAGCACTTCTTTTCCTGCCTGCGCAAGTGTCGTTGCTACAGAAAAACCAAACTTTCCAAGTCCAATAACTGCATACTGTTTACTCATTTCTTTTCCTCGTTTTCTGAAATCTGTCCTGTTTTTTATTTTCCCAACTATCCAATCAGAATCCGCTGCTCCGGTCTCTGAATATCGACATCTTTTCTTCCTGTTCTGCGGCGCAGTGCGACAGCCAGCGTCACCGGCCCGATTCTTCCCATAAACATAACCAGAATAACAATCACCTTTCCCATAAAAGGAAGCGTCGGCGTCAGGGAACGGGTGAGGCCCACCGTTGCAACCGCAGAAATAATTTCATACGTACAATCCAGCAGCGGGCTTCCGGTTACGGAAATCAGCAGCACGGTGGCAGTAAAGACTGTCGTCAGTACAAAAAAGAAAATGACGACAGCGGTACGGATATTTTCTTCCATCACTTTCCGCCCCCAGGCCACCGTATCTGAGTCTCCGCGAATATAGGAGGCAACCAGCACAACCAGAATGGCAACCGTTGTCGTCTTAACACCACCTGCCGTTCCCATCGGGGAGCCACCGATGAACATGAGAACCATACTTACCATTGCAGAGCTGTCCGAGAAATCAGCCTGCGGGATCGTCTCAAAACCTGCCGTTCTTGTCGTCACGGACTGAAAAAAAGCCGCCATGACCTTCTGCGCCGGTTTCAGGCTGCCAAGTGATGGCGCGTGATTCCAGTCCAGTGCAAGAATCAGCAGTGCTCCACCGAACACCAGAATCATGGTTGTCGTTAAAACCAGTTTCGTATGAAGCGTGAATCCTCGCACAAAATTTTTACGGGGCCGTTTTCCCTTCACAAGCTCCTGCACCCGCTCCATAACTTCCCACCAGACGGGAAAACCAAGACCGCTCAAAAGAATCAGTCCCATCGTCGTAAAGTTTATCAGCGGGTTCGTTACAAACGGAGCAAAAGAGGCTTCGCCAACGAGATCGATTCCCGCATTACAGAAAGCGGAAACGGCGTGAAAAATACTGTAGCCGATTCCCTTCCAGAAGCCATACTCCGGCACAAACCAGAAGCTATACAGAACCGCCCCCGCAATCTCTACGGTTGCTGTTCCAATCAGAAGCCGGCGCACGATGCCCACACTGCCCTTTAAAACCGGCAGATTATAGGTATCCTGAATTAATTTCCGGCTCTGCAGACTGATTTTCCGGCGCAGGATCAGAAACACCATCGTCAGGCACGCCATGATGCCAAGACCTCCGAACTGAATCAACCCGAGGATCACAATTTTTCCAAAGGTACTCCATGTCGTCGCCGTCGGAACGGTGACAAGGCCCGTCACGCAGACAGATGTCGTTGCGGTAAACAGGGCGTCGAGCCAGTAAACGCTTTTTCCGTCCGCCGCAGAAACCGGCAGGCACAGAAGAATCGTTCCCAGCAGGATTACCGCCGCAAATCCCAGCATCATAATCCGCTCCGCCGGTGTGTGCCATTTATTTTTGCTTTGTTTTTCGGCCATCGCTCCTCCTATTCTGCCGCTTCATTTTCTGCTTCACTGCTGTAGTAGAGCTTTCCGGTCTCACTGTCCGTCACGGTAATATCCGCAAAATATTCCCCGCAGGAACCCTCACACTGGTAATAGACGTCAAACGAAACCGTCATGTCATCTTCTCCTTCCAGGTATTCCGCGTGAACCTGATTTTTCGCGGTCCGCGTCGTTCTGCTCCACACTTTATCATCCGCAAGAAGCTCCTTTTTGATCTTCACAGGAAATTCACTGGATGCAATTTCGTGCTGATTGGACTCGTTTTTGATCCGGTAATAGAGATTCATGTACAGCCCGTCATCTTCCTCATGGAAAAACCAGCCGTAGATATCATCCTCCGCAACAATCGTCGGCTGGATCAGCTCAGCGTTTGTTTTGGTCGTGAATGCATTCATCTCATGCGTAAACTCATTCTGCATCCGGCGATGCTTCATCAGCCAGCTGCCTTCCTTCACACCGGCCGCAGCCACAGCAAGAACGACAGCGCCGATGCAAAGGCCAATGATTTTCTTTTTTGTCATTATTTAATTTCCCCTTTTCTTTTTGAAATACAAAAATAAGATACCCATAAGAACATGCTTATGAGTATCTTATCAGTTTGCACATATAAAGTCAACGGAGCCAACCCGATCCAGCCTGCTGTTTCTGCCTCACCGAGTGCTTCTGCTACCATAAGCCGGCTGCTGCGGTT
>OLPO01001764.1_pt1 | contig 14110 bp, 9 predicted proteins | sample 1672831 | NCBI WGS metagenome assembly OLPO01 (sample SAMEA3136728, study PRJEB25190) | human gut metagenome
CCCAGAACGTCGCCGACGTCTACGAGCTTGCCCACCTTGCCTTCGCGCACGAGGCTGACGTGCCCGTGCTCGACGTCATCCCGCTCTTCGAGCAGGTGGAGGACCTGGAGAACGCCGTCAAGACCCTTGACGAGATGATCAAGCTCCCCGAGGTCCAGCGCCGCATGGCCCAGACGGGCCGCCGCCTGGAGGTCATGCTCGGCTACTCCGACTCCTCCAAGGACGCCGGTCCTACCAGCGCCACGCTGGTCCTGCACGCCACGCAGGCCGCCATTGCCCAGTGGGCCGAGGAGAACAACGTCGACCTCATCCTCATGCACGGCCGAGGCGGTGCCGTCGGCCGCGGTGGCGGCCCGGCAAACCGCGCCGTCCTCTCGCAGCCCAAGGGCTCGGTCAACTGCCGCTTCAAGCTCACCGAGCAGGGCGAGGTCATCTTCGCCCGCTACGGCGACCCGACGCTGGCCCGTCGCCACGTCGAGTCGGTCGCGGGCGCGACGCTTCTGCAGTCGGCCCCGTCCATCGAGTGGGTTAACACCGAGACCACCCAGAAGTACTCCGACATCGCCTGCGACCTGGACCGCTTCTCTCGCGAGCGCTACATCGACCTTCTCCACACCGAGGGCTTCGCCGAGTGGTTCTCGACCGTCACGCCGCTGACCGAGATCGGCCTCATGCCCATCGGCAGCCGCCCGGCCAAGCGCGGCCTGGGCGCCAAGTCCCTCGACGACCTGCGCACGATCCCCTGGATCTTCTCGTGGTCCCAGGCGCGCACCAACCTGGCCGCCTGGTATGGCCTCGGCACCGCCTGCGAGCGCTTCGGCAACCTCGACCGTCTGCGTGACGCCTACTCCGAGTGGCCTGTGTTCACGACGTTCATCGACAACATCGAGATGTCGCTGTCCAAGACCGACGAGCGCATCGCGAGGATGTTCCTCGAGCTCGGCGACCGTCCCGACCTCAACGAGAAGGTCCTCTCCGAGATGGCCCTCACGCGCAAGTGGGTCCTCGCCATCACCGGCAACGCCTGGCCGCTGGAGCACCGTCGCGTCCTGGGCCCGGTTATCCGCATGCGCCTGCCCTTCGTCAACGTCCTGTCGGTCGCGCAGGTGCGCGCCCTGGACGCCGTCCGCAAGGGTGACGGCCACCTGACCCCAGAGGAGCGCGAGCGCTTCATCTACCTCATCCTGTGCACCGTCTCCGGCGTCGCCGCCGGCCTGCAGAACACGGGGTGATGCCCGCGGGCGTCATGCCCAGTGCCACCGCACCCAGTGCGGCGGCGCGTCACCAAGCGCCAAACCAAAGCGCCCTTCTCGGCAGACGAGGCCGGGAGGGGCGCTTTCCTTGCGTGTGGGTGGCGCGTGGTCGAAGGTGCGGGAGGGGCGTGCCGAGAAGGACTGCGTGGGTCGCGGCCCAGCCTTAGTCGTCCTGCGGCTCCGCGGCGTCCCCGGAGCGCTTGGCGGCCGCGCTCGCGGCGATGTGGCCCTCGAGCTCGGCGAGGGTCTCGCCATAGCCTGCGTTGCCCCCGACCAGGCCCTCGAGCTCGCCCAGGCGCTGGCGCGCCTCGAAGTTGTGGCCGTCGTCGGCCAGGGCGAGCACCATGCGCCTGAGGAACTCGGCGCGCGCCTCGAGGGTGTGCGTGTCGCGCGCCCACTCGTCGTAGTCGCGCGCAAGCTGCTTCTTGGCGTGCGTCTCGGCGTAGCTGGCCATGATCGGCTCGACCGTGCGCACGTCCGCGGCCTCGGCGGAGCTGCGCTTCATGCGGAAGCTGACGTAGCCGACGCCGGCGAAGACGCCGACGACGCACAGCACGACGAGGCCCGCGACGAGCGGGTGCACGTGCAGCGTCCCGATGAGCCAGCTCTGAAGCAAGATCACGGCGGCGCAGCACGTGACGATGGTCACGACCTGGCCTGCCTTGTTGAGTCCGTTGCCCGAAGTCTGCTTTGCCATTGTGGCTCCTTCTCGTCGTCGCGCGCCGCGGCACGCGGCGTGGGGTCCGTCGTGGGTTGCGGTGCGGTACGGCTAGGCGTCTGCCCGGTCCTGCTCGGCGGCGCGGGCGGCCTGGTTGTCGCGGATCTTGGCCTCGACCTTCTCGCGGAACTCTGCGACCTGCGCGCGCTGCTCGTCGGTGACGCACATCGCGTCGAGCTCGCCCAGGCGCATGCCGGCCTCGGTGTTGTGGCGGTCGTTGGCGAGCAGGGTGATGACGTCCTCCAGGAACTGGACGCGCAGGTAGGGGTCGTGGTCGCCGGCGGCCCAGTTGTCGTACTCGCGAAGCAGCCGCTTCTTGTTGTGGTCCTCGCGGTAGTTCTGCAGGATGGGCTCCACGATCAGGGTGCGGTCGTTCTCGACGCCGTTGTCGGCGCTCATGCGCTCGGCCCAGACGTACAGCGCGCCCACGAGCGCGAGGCCGATGGTGACGGTGGCGGCCGCGCCCGTGAGGTCGAGGCCCATTCGGACCACGAGCCAGATGACGGTGCCGATGAGTGCGATGGACATCAGGATGACGGCCACCAGGTGGGTGAAGTGGGACGTGTGCTTCTTGGCCATGGTTCGGCTCGCTTTCGGTGGTGACTTGCCGCGGCGTCTCGACACGCGGCACAACAACCCAAAATCTTACGGCATTTGCATGCCTGGCGCAGGGACGGCCCTTGCCGAGAAGTGCGTCGCGGTTGCGCCCCGCCGCGCGGCCTAGCCGCGCCAGGCCTCGATCGCGCGCACGAACCTCTCGCCATAGCGGCGGACCCTATTGGCGCCCATGCCGCTGACCTCGAGCATCTCCTCGCAGGAGGTCGGGCGCCTGGCGCACATGTCCTCCAGCGTGGCGTTGGTGCAGATGACGTAGGGCGGCACGCCCTGGCCTTGGGCGAGCTCGCGGCGAAGGGCGCGCAGCTGCTCGTAGAGGCCCTCGTCGACGCCGTGCAGCCCCGCGGCCGCGCTGCCGCTGCCGCCGAACGAGCCGTGTCCCGCGCCGGCCCGGTCCACCGCGCGCGACGGCTTCGGGCGGGGCTTGGGCACGCGCATGGTCAGAGCGGCGTCGAAGGGCTCGTCGCGCCGCAGGAACGCCATGCTCGTGGCCGTGAGCGTGACCACGGGATACTCGCCGCCGGTGCGTGCCAGAAGGCCGCGCCGCTCGAGCTCGCCCATAAGGTCGCGCAGCTCGCGGCCACCGCGCTCGCGCAGGATGCCGTAAGTCGACAGGGTGTCGAACCCACGGTCCAGGATCTTTTGCGCCGTCGACCCCCGCAGGATGTCGACGATGGTGGAGACACCGGCCGTGGCCCTTCTCTGCGCCAGGCGCGCCACGCAGCTCACGACCTTGAGCGCGTCCTCGGTCACGTCGCGCTCCACGAACTCGCCCGTGCAGTTCCCGCAGTTGCCGCAGCGGGCGGGGGAGTCCTCGCCAAAGTAGCGCAGGATGAAGTGACGCAGGCAGTCGGGCGTGGTGCAGTAGAACGTCATCTGCCGCAGGCGCTCCTCGTCGCGCTCGCGAAGCGCGGCCAGCTCGTCGGGGGCAAGGTCGTCGCGCTCGGTGCGCGACATCAGGTACTCGGCGGTATGGACGTCTCCCGGCATGTAGAGAAGGACGCATTCCGCCGCGGTGCCGTCGCGACCGGCGCGGCCCGCCTCCTGGTAGTAGGCCTCCAGCGACAGGGGCATGTTGTAGTGGATGACGAAGCCCACGTTCGACTTGTCGATCCCCATGCCAAACGCGTTGGTCGCGACCATCACACGGCGGCGGTCAAAAAGGAAGTCCTCCTGGTTGCGGGCGCGCTCCTCGGGCGTGAGGCCCGCGTGGTAGCGTGTGGCCGCGATGCCCTTCTCGCAAAGGAGCTCGCAGGACTCCTCCACGGCGCGTCGGCTCGAGCAGTACACGATGCCCGAGCGCCCCGCGCGCTCGCGGCATAGTGCCACCAACATCCGATCGCGTTGCCTGCGGGTCTCGGGACGCTCGACGGCAAAGCTGAGGTTTGGGCGGTCGAAGCTGGCCACCACGCGCAGGGGGTCGTCCAGTCCCAGCGTGGAGGCGATGTCGGTGCGGACGCGCTCGGTGGCCGTGGCGGTGAGCGCCATGATCGGCACGCGTGCGCCCAGCGCGTCGACGAAGCCGCGGATGCGCTGGTAGCTGGGGCGGAAGTCGTTTCCCCACTGCGATATGCAGTGTGCCTCGTCCACGGCAAGAAGGCACGCCCCGCACGCGTCCACCGCCGAGACGAGCCTAGGGTCGTCCAGCCTCTCGGGCGCGACGTACAGAAGGTCCAACAGCCCGTCGCGCACCTGCGACAGCACGGCGGCGCGCTCGGGGCCGGTCTGCGCGCTGGTAAGGCAGTCGGCGGCGACGCCGGCCTGGCGCAGCGAACCCACCTGGTCCGCCATGAGCGAGATCAGGGGAGACACGACCACGGCCACGCCCGGCAGCATGATGGCGGGCACCTGGTAGCAGATCGACTTTCCCGCCGACGTGGGCATGACGGCGAGCACGTCGCGCCCGGCCAGCGCGGCGCGCACGATCCGCTCCTGGTGGGGGCGAAACTCGCGGTAGCCGAAGGTTCGTCTCAGAACCCCGACCGCGTCCGCGTCCGTTTGCCCCGTAACTTGTGCCATGCGCCCGCCACCCCTTCCGTTGGTCGAACTGAGTTGCAACTTACCAGTCCGATTGGACAAGAAATAGCTATTCTATGCACCTTGCGAGAAAAAATATGCACCTGAAAGGGGGGCAGCCATGAGCACGCCTGGAGAGAAGAGCTTGGAACAACGCGGCATGACGATGCGTGTGGCACAACCAGGCGACTTGGCTCGCATCCTCGAGATCGTCGAGGCCGCGCGCGCGTTTTTGGCGGCCGAGGGCATCGACCAGTGGCAGAAGGGCACCCCCGCGCCCAGCGACTTCGAGCGTGACATCGAGCTCGGCTGGGGCCGCGTCGTCGTGCTCGACGACCAGATCGTGGGCTACGCCGCCCTCATCGACGGCCCCGAGCCCTACTACGGCTTCGTCTACTCGGGCGAGTGGCACCCGCGCCCCGGCTCCCATGGCGTCGTCACGCCGCCCGACGACTACTACACGATCCACCGCGTGGCCATCGCGACCGAGGCCCGCGGCCTCGGCCTGGGTCGCCTGTTGCTCGCCGCGCTCGCCGACGAGGCCCGCGAGCGCGGCGCCCGCGAGGTGCGCATCGACACGCACCACGACAACCTGCGCATGCAGCACCTGGTCGAGCGCATGGGCTTTGCCCGCGCCTGCGAGGTCTGCCTGTACGGCGACAGCCAGAACCTCAGGATCGCCTTCCAGCTCTTCCTGTAGCGCGCGGCCGCCGCGCACGCGCTAGGCGTCGGCTTCGTCGTCTCCGTCGTCGGCCTTGGGGTAGCTCTCGAAGAAGGTCGTCTGCTCCAGCGGCTTGCGGGTGCGATGCAGGTAGGAGGCACGGCTCTTCTCGGAGGGGTAGCCCAGCGGCATGACGGCGACGATGCGGAAGTTGCCCGGGATCTCAAGGCCGCGACGCAGCTCAGGCGGGTCGATGAGGCCGACCCAGCAGCTGTGGACGCCCAGCTCCTGCGCGGCGAGCGAGATCTGCGTGCCCACGATCGTCACGTCGACGATGCCGTAGTCGACCACGTCGGCGTTGCGCGCGGCCTCGGTCATGTCGTAGGCCAGCACCAGAACGCACGGCGCGCCGAAGCGGCACTTGGTCGCGCGGTCGACCTTGGCCAGCCCCTCGGGGCTCTGCACCACCAGGATGCGCTGCGGCTGGTAGTTCTCGGCGGTCGGGGCGATGCGTCCCGCCTCCAGGATCTGGGCGAGCTTCTCGGGCTCGATCGGGGTGGGAGAGAAGTGCCTCTCGGAGTAGCGCTGCTGCGCGAGGTCCATGAACGACATACGTGCCTCCAATGGTCGCTGGTCGCAGCCCGCGTGCGGGTGGTGTGTCCCGCACGACCGTGAGCTGCGGTTGGTTTGACACGATGGTAGCGTGTCGGCGTCGGCGGGCACTGCCGAGCGCCGATGGTCGCCCACGGGTGGCGCGCACTTCTCGCCAGGCGCTTGAATTCGCCGCATGCCCGGCATAGACTCGCCTGAGCTATTGGTTCGTGCATCTGGCATGAAAATGGGTGGGACCGGCCGCTTTAGGGTGACCGGCCCCGCTTTTTTGTGCCGTGCGGGTGGGGAGGATTTGATGGAGCGCGTCGACGGGGGCCGTCCCGACAGGTGGGCGATTCTGTTTACCGTGCTGGTGATGACGTTCATGGTCTGCCTGGACTCGAGCGTCGTGACCGTGGCGCTGCCGGTGATGCAGCGCGAGCTGGGCGTGGGCCTCAGCCAGATCCAGTGGGTCTCGTCGGCCTACCTCATCGTGGTGTGCCTTTTGGTGCTGTGGTTCGGTGGGCTGGGCGACTCCCACGGCAAGGTCCGCGTGTTCCAAGCGGGCGTGGCCACCTTCACCGCCGGCTCGCTGGCGTGCGGCATGTCGCCCACGCTGAGCTGGCTGGTGGCGGCGCGCGTGCTGCAGGGCGTGGGCGCGGCGATGGCCATGGCCAACAACATGGGCATCATCACCGAGGCGTTTCCCGCCCGCGAGCGCGGCCGCGCCATGGGCCTGCTGTCGACCTTCGTCGCCCTGGGCATGATGGCCGGCCCCATGCTGGGCGGCGCGCTGGTCTCGGCGTTCCCGTGGGAGTCGATCTTCCTGATCAACGTGCCGGTGGGCGTTGCGTCGTTCCTGGTTGGCCTGCGCACCCTGCCGCGCGACGAGGCGCCTGCCGAGAAGGACGGCGCGGACCGTGGGTCCGCCTGGCCGCTGTACGTGTTTCGCAACCCCGACTTCGTCCTCAACCTGGCCACGATGCTGATCACGTTCGTGGGCATCGGTGCGGCTGAGTTTACCATCCCGTTCTTCCTGCAGCAGGCCCATGGCCTGACGCCTGCCGTGGCCAGCCTGGCGTTTCTGGCGCTGCCGGTCACCAACGCGGTCGCGGGCCCGGTCAGCGGCTCGGTCTCCGACCATGTTGGCGGCGAGGTCCCCACCATGGTCGGCCTGGGCATCTACGTGTGCGCCCTTCTGGGCATGTCACGGCTCACGCCGCAGACGCCGATGTGGCTGTGCGTGGTCGCCATGGGATGCATGTCGCTTGGCAGCTCGAGCTTCCAGTCGCCCAACAACGCCCTGTTCATGGCGTCGGCACCCGCCGAGGCGCTGGGCTTTGCCGGCAGCGTGGGCGGTCTGGGCCGCTACCTGGGCATGGCCGTGGGCACCATGGGCGGCTCGGCGCTTCTCTACGGCTGCATGGGCGTCGCGGCGGGCCATCCCGTCTCGGCCTACGTCGCCGGGCGCCCCGACATCTTCATGTTCGGGTACCGTGCGGTGTTTCTGTGCCTGGCCTCCTTGGCGGCAGTGGGCTTTGCGCTTACCGTGTGGCGCTTCGTGCGCGCCCGTCGAGCGAATTAGTGTCTGGGCGCACGGATAGAATCTGGTTCGATGGCTTTTTCGACCCGACCGTCCTTCTCGGCAGCGCTGCCGTGGGTGGGGGAGGGTGCCGCTTAGACCACGCCTCGCGCGAAAGGGGTTCCATGCGCCTGCTTCACATCGCCGACCTGCACGTCGGCAAGAGTGTCTGCGAGTTTCCCATGCTGGAGGACCAGCGCCACGTCCTGGCGCAGGTCGTGGGCATGCTGGCCGCCGACGGGGCCGACGCGCTTCTGGTGGCGGGCGACCTCTACGACAAGTCGCAACCCTCGGCCGACGCGGTCGGGCTCGTGGACTGGTTCTTCGCGCAGGTGGCCGCCACCGGCAAGCCCGCCATCGTCATCCCCGGCAACCACGACTCGGCCGAGCGCGTGGCCTATGCCTCGGGCGTGCTGTCGGCGCATGGCGTGCACGTGGCACCCGTCTACGACGGCCACATCGAGCCGGTCCGCCTGAGCGACGAGCATGGCCCGGTGGACGTGTGGCCGATCCCCTTCGTGCGTCCGGCCACGGTGCGCCACTTCGTGGAGGGGTCCGAGGCGTCCGACTACACCTGCGCCATGCGCGAGCTCGTGGCCACGCTGGACGTGGACCCGACGGTCCGCAACGTCGCCGTGGTGCACCAGTTTGTCACCGCCACCGGAGTCGGTCCCGACCGCACCGACTCCGAGCTGTCCGTCGGCGGCATCGACAACGTCGACGTGGACGTCTTCGACGCGTTCGAGTACGTGGCATGTGGGCACGTGCACCGTCCCCAGCGCATCGGGCGCGACACCGCGCGCTATTCGGGGTCCATCCTCAAGTACTCGGCATCCGAGGTGTACGACAGCAAGGGCGCGGTGCGCGTGACCCTGGGGCAGAAGGGCGGCGAGCCCGCGATCGAGCTCGTGCCCCTCGAGCCGCTGCACGACATGCGTCGCATCGAGGGCCCGTTCGACAGGCTCGTCTCGCCCGAGGTCGCGACCGACGCCGCCGTCGACCGCATGGACTACGTGCACGCGGTCCTCACCGACCGAGACCCCGTGCCAGACGCCATGGCGCGCCTTCGAGACGCCTATCCCAACGTCATGAGCCTGGAGTACGACAACGAGCGCACCCGCGCGCAGGGCCTCGACGAGGCCTGCGCCGCCCCCGACGACACGTCCGACCCGCTGGAGCTGTTCGAGGAGTTCTTCGAGGCGCAGAACGGCGTGGCCATGGACGACGACCAGCGCGATGCCGTCGTCGCGGAGTTCCAGAGGATGCAGGTGATGTAGATGAGGCCCCTCAAGCTGACCATGAGCGCGTTCGGACCGTACGCGGGCACCACGACCATCGACTTCGAGCGCCTGGGCACCTCCGGCCTGTACCTGGTGTGCGGGGACACCGGCGCCGGCAAGACGACCATCTTCGACGCGATCGCCTTCGCGCTGTACGGCCAGGCCTCCGGCAGCGACCGCAGCCCGCGCTCGCTGCGCAGCGACTTCGCGGACCCGAACGTCCCCACCTACGTCGAGCTGGAGTTCGAGTGCGCGGGCAAGCGCCACACGGTCCGTCGCAACCCCGAGTACGAGCGCCCCAAGCTCCGCGGCACGGGAACCACGACCGAGAAGCCCGCCGCCGAGCTCCACGAGCAGGGCCTGCCGCCCGTGACCAAGCCCTCCGACGTCGACGCGCGCATCATCCAGATGCTCGGCATCGACCGCGACCAGTTCTCCCAGATTGTCATGATCGCGCAGGGTGACTTCCGCAAGCTGCTCCGCGCGAACACCGACGAGCGCGCCAAGATCATGCGCAAGCTCTTTGGCACGGCCCCCTACCTCGACTTCCAGAAGTCACTGCAGCGTCGCGCGGCCGAACTCGGCGCACAGGGCAAGGGCGTGCGCCAGAGGCTTGCCGCCCTGGCGCCCAACGTGCTCGTCGACGGCTCGCCCGAGCGCTCCGAGCGTCTCGATGCCCAGGCCGCGTCCGAGGCCCCCAGCGCCGACGCGCTGCTGGACGTCCTCGCCGAGCAGGACGAGGCCGACGCCGCCCTGGGGCAGGGCCTCGAGGCTGCCGAGAAGGACGCCGAGGCCGAGGTCGAGCGCCTGGCCGAGCTTGCCCGTCGCGCGCAGCGCGTGGAGGCGCTCGCGCTCGAGTGCGAGCGCGACAGGAAGTCCCACGAGGCAAGCCTTGCGGACCTGGAGTCCGCCGAGGCCAAGCTCAAGGTGCAGGAGGGTCGCGTCGCCGAGCGCGAGCAGCTCGATCGCAAGGTCACCCTGCTGCAGAGCGAGCTCGGCCACTACGACGAGCTCGACGCCGCCCGCGCCGACCGTGCTGCTGCCAAGGCCGCGGCGAACGCCGCGCACGCCGATCTGCGGGGGGCCGATGCCGCCCGAGTGGCGGCCGACGAAAGGCTCGCCGCCGCTCGTCAGGACGTCTCCAGCCTGAGTCAGGCACCTGCCGAGCTTGCCCGCGCACAGGCGCGACGGGCGGACGCCGCGCGCGCGGCGGACGAGGCGGCGACGCTGGTCGCGTCCTGCGAGGAGCTTGTCCGCCGCCGCGCGGACCTCGCCCGACTGGAGCGTGACCTCACCGCTGCGACCGAGGCTCTCGCGGCTGCCCGCAAGGCTTCCGAGGCCCATGAGCGCAAGCTCGCCGACCTGCAGGCATCCTGTGACGAGCTGTCGGGTGCCACCGCATCGGCCGAGCGAGCCTCCGCGGAGGTCGAGCGCCTGGAGTCGAGATCGCGGGAGCTGGCCAAGTCCCAGGACGAGCTTAACAAGAGGCAGGCCGCACTGCATGATGCCGATACCAGGCTCGAGGCCGCCCAGGCCGCCTATGCGACCGCTGCCGCCAAGCTCGACAATGCGGAGGGCGTCCACGCGCGGCTCCAGCGCGCCTATCTCGACGCGCAGGCGGGCGTGCTCGCCGCCGGCCTCTCGCAGGGTGTGCCCTGTCCGGTATGCGGCTCGCTCGACCACCCGCACCCTGCCTCGCTCGCGAGCGAGGTTCCCGGTGAGGCTGACGTCAGGGCAGCCGAGGCGGCTCGCGCCGCGGCTGCCGATGCCGCCACGCAGGCGTCGTCTGTGGCCGCCGCTGCCAAGGCCGCCCGTCAGCTTGCCGACGACGAGCTCGGCGCCCTTGTGGCCAAGGTTGGGGACGAGGCCACCCTTGCCGAGCAGTCCAAGGCGACGAGCGACCAGCTCGCCGCCGCGCGCACTTCTCTCCAGGAGGCAAAGCTCGACGTCGCGAAGGCCGAGCGCCTCGGTGCCGACCTCAAGGGGCTTCGTGCGCAGGGGCCGCTCCTGGCGGACAAGGCCCAGGCCGCCGAGGACGCGGTCGCCGAGGCACGCTCGAGTCGTGACACCGCGCTGTCCGCGGCGACCGAGTTCGAGGCAGGGCTCGAGGTGACCGACGTCGACGTCGCCCGTGGGAACAAGTCGCTGGCGGACAAGGCGCTTGCCGCGGCCGATCGCGAGGTCGATGCCGCCCGGGCCAACGCGGAACGACTCGAGGCGCTTACGGCCTCGATCGCGGACCTGGAGCGCGCCACGGGCGACGCGAACATGGCGCTCGAGACCGCCCGCGCCGCCGCCACCAAGTCTGACCAGGCTCTGGTTGCCGCCGAGACCCGTGTCAAGTCCCTTGCGGAAGGGCTTACCCACCCGGATGCGGGCACCGCCCGCTCCGAGCTCAAGCGCATGGCCGACGCCGTCGCGCGGATGGCATCCGAGCACAGTGCCGCCTCGGATGCGGTGTCCTGGGCCCGCACGCGGGTCGCCGCGGCCGAACAGCGCGCCGCCTCGAGCCGCAAGCGCCACGAGGAGGAGCTCGGCGACGACGCGCAAGACCTGGTGGGCGCCGCGACCCATCTCGCGGATGCCAGGCAGGCCCGCGACGAGCTTGCCGAGAAGTGCCGGGCGCTTCTCTCCCGTCGCCAGTCCAACGACCGTATCGCCGAGCAGCTGCGCGATCTTCAGCGGCAGGGGGCAAGCATCGCGGCCCTTCAGGGCAAGATGGACGTGTTGGCTCGCACCGCGTCCGGCCAGCTTCAGGGCAAGCGGCGCCTGAGCTTCGAGACCTACCTGCAGGCGCGTTGGTTCGACCGCGTTCTCGTTGCCGCCAACCAGCGCCTGCGCGTGATGAGCGACGGGCGCTACGAGCTCGTGCGCCAGACGCAGGCGCGCGACGCCATGGGCAACAGGCAGGTCGGACTCGAGCTCGACGTGCGCGACGCCTTCACGGGCAAGCCGCGCTCGGCGTCGTCTCTGTCCGGCGGCGAGGCGTTTCAGGCCTCGCTGGCGCTGGCGCTGGGCCTGTCCGACGTCGTCCAGGCGCACGCCGGCGGCGTGAGGCTGGACACGATGTTCGTGGACGAGGGCTTCGGCACCCTCAGCGAGCGCTCGCTCGCCCTGGCGGTGCGCACCCTCACGGAGCTGTCGGGCTCCAACAAGCTTGTGGGCATCATCAGCCACGTGGAGGAGCTGCGCGAGTCCATCGGCAACAAGATCGTGGTGCAGTCCGGCCGCGTCGGCTCCGAGGCCAGGCTGGAGCTGGAATAGGGTCCTACGCCGAGGGGGCGGCTGCCTCGCCGTCCTTCTCGGCAGGGGCCGTGTCGCGGTTGACGAGGACGATGCCCAGGCACACCAGCAGCAGGGCCGCCAGGAAGACGAACGGGTTGGTGTCGGCGCCCTCGCCGAGCAGCAGGGCCGAGAGGGCCACGCCGAAGACCGGGTTCATGAAGCCGAAGACGCTCACGCGCGAGACGGGGTTCACGGACAGCAGGCGTGCCCACAGCGAGTATGCCATCGCCGAGATGAAGCCCATGTAGGCGATGAGGCCCACGGCGGGCGCGATGGCCTGCGGGTGCAGCTGCCCGCCCATGCCGAGGCCGATGCCCAGAAGCACCAGGCCGCCGATCACGAACTGCCAGCCGCTCAGAAGCACGCCGTCGTGCTCCCGGGAGTAGATGCCGATCAGGCAGGTGGAGATCGCGCTGGAGATGCCGGACAGAAAGACCAGGCCCTCGCCGTCGAGGGCAAACGACAGCCCGCCCGAGGCGCCGCCCAGGTTGACGAGGGTCACGCCCGCCATGCCGACGACGCAGCCCAGGACCTTGTTGGCGTTGAGTCGGTCGGTGTGGAAGGCGAGCGCGGCAAGCAGGATGCACATGAAGGTCGAGCTGGACTCGATGATCGAGCTGGCCATGCCCGTCGCCTTCGAGAGTCCCATGTAGAACAGGGTGTACTGGCCCACGGTCTGGAAGAGGGCGAGAACCAGGATAGGCCGGACGTCGGCCTTGTGTGGGACCAGTGGCTTGCGCTGGGCCAGGCTCATGCCCACGACCACCATGATGCCCGCGAGGGTGAAGCGGGTGCCGGCAAACAGCATCTGTGAGGCGGTGTCACCGCTCGCGACGCCAAACAGGGCGTAGCCGAGCTTGATGCAGGGGAACGCCGAGCCCCACAGCCCGCAGCATATCAGCGCGCCCAGCACCAGGCCGATGGGCGTTGCCAGAAACGTGCGCTTCCCGCCGTCCTTCTCGCCAGTCCCGATGGCTGCCATGGCCCCTCCGTCCTCGAAGTCACCCCGGGCGTTTGGCCCGCTGAATGTGACGATACACGTGCCACGGTCGTTTTGGTACGGGTCGCCTGTCGGACGGCAGGGAAGCGCGGGGGCGTGACGGAAGGGTGCGCGGGCGCCCCGTCGAGGGGTAGTCGGGCACCGTCTTGGGACAACGCCTCGTAAAAGGAGGGCGGGACTCGGGGATGAGCCGGGTCCCGCCCTTTGCCATGCTGTCGAGAAGTGCCTCGACGTTACTTCGTCACGTAGGAGCGCAAGAGCTCGTAGGTGTTGCGGACGCCGTCCGTGTGGGAGCGCTCGTAGTTGTGCGAGGCGTAGACGCCCGGGCCGATGAGGCCGTGGCGGATGTCGTAGCCGGCCGTGAGCGTGGCCTCGACGTCGGAGCCGTAGTGCGGGTAGACGTCGATCGCGTAGTCGAGCTTCTTGGCCTTGGCCGCCGCTGCGAGCTCGCTCACGACGTCATAGTTGTACGGACCGCCCGAGTCCTTGGCGCAGATCGAAACCATGCGCTCGGTGCAGCCGAGGTCCGCACCTACGCAGCCCATGTCGACGCTGATCATGTCGCGGGTGTCCTCCGGCACGACGCTGCCGCCATGACCGACCTCCTCGTAAACCGTGAACAGCAGGGAGACCTTGCGGCAGTGCGTGATCTCACCGGCGGCGACGGCGCGGGCGAAGCCGATGAGGATCGAGGCGGAGAGCTTGTCATCCAGGAAGCGACTCTTGATGTAGCCGCTCTCCGTGATCGTGGTGCGCGGGTCCATGGCGATGATGTCACCTGTCTGAATACCCAGAGCCAGGACCTCGTCCTTCGTGGTTACGTTCTCGTCGAGGAGGATCTCCATGTTCTTCTCGACCTGCTCGACCTTGTCGTCGGCGACGTGGGCGGAGGGCTCGGTGTTGAGGACGACGCCGGTGTAGGTGCGGCCGTCGCGCGTGTGGACGGTGCAGTTCTCGCCGTCCGCGGTGCGCCACTGGTGGCCGCCAAGGGTCGTGGGGCGCAGACGGCCGTTGTCCTTGATGGAACGGATCATGGCGCCGAGCGTGTCGATGTGGCTGGCGAGCACGAGGGGATTGCCCTGGCCGCCCAGCTGGACGAGCACGTTGCC
>OLPO01001767.1_pt1 | contig 14097 bp, 17 predicted proteins | sample 1672831 | NCBI WGS metagenome assembly OLPO01 (sample SAMEA3136728, study PRJEB25190) | human gut metagenome
TACGACGTTAGCGTAAGTAAAGCTACCTGTCTTAGCTACTTTAATAGCGTTGGTATCGTCTACCCACGTTACGCCAGTCTCAAGCCCTGTACCCTGTCCGCTGCCTGTGCCGCTGATAAGCGCAGTATTGATAGTACCCATAACGCAAGCTGTAAGCTCGTCTACAAGGTAGCTTTCAAAGGCGCTAATAGTCATGGTCTTAACTTTGGCGCTGATAGAGAAGATTTTAATAATCTCATAGCCGCCAAAAGTCACGCTGCCAATGGTAAGCTTTTCAGTCTCTACGGCTGTGCCCTCTGTATGCCATGCCGCATTAGACGACGGCGTACCTACAGGGATAGCAATGTTAGCGGGCATATGAAAAGCCCTTGCTTCTGCAATCAAGCCGCCCATAGTGCGGGCTTTCTTAAGCACTTCGTTAAGGGTCTGCGTAGGAATAGCCGCCGCTACGTCTGTACTAGAGCTAAAAGCGTCTGCTCTCTTCTCTACAACGGCGTTAAAGGCTGCCTTTTCGCTGTCGTTAAGCTTCTGCCCCATAAGGGTTTTATAAAAAGCGCTTCTGTATTCGGGCGTAGCTTCTACGTCGCCCTCAAAGGTCTTAGGCTCTTCGCCCTTAAGGCTGCGCCCTGTTACCAGGTTAAGCCCTGCCGCCTGCGTAGCGCTTCTAAGCTCTACGTTTTCTTTAGCTTCCTTAATACCTCTAAGCTCAATGTTATAAGCTTCAATGTCGGCATTCGGGTTACTATCAATATCGGCGTTAATGGCTGCCGCTCTGGCTTCCATTTCCTCTACGGTCTTGTTGCGGTAAAAATTAAAAGCTTCTGCTACTGTCTTAAATTTCATAGATTTATACCTCTTTCTTTAAATGTCGCCAAAGGTCGCTTTAATGCGTTCTTCTTCGGCTTTTTCTGCGTCGCTCTCAATAGATTCTATAAGCTTTTCAAGCGTTCGGGGCTGTTTGCAAGGCACTACTAGCGCTACTTCTACGTAGTTATAAACGCCTTTTTTGTTGTGCCGTTCCGACGTGTTAAAGCTCTGCACCTTATAGCCGTGCTCTTTAGCAAAGTTGTAAATAGTCGCTACGTGTTCGTAGCCTGTCTTTTCTTCCATGCTTTAGCCCTCTCTCATAATCTGGTTAAAGAGAATTTTAGCTTGCTGCCGCTGCTTATATCTCTTTAAGCCGCTTTCTATTGCGCTGCGGGCTTCTACGCTAGTTGTAGGGTAAGCAGCATAAGGCACTACGCTACACTCATATACTTTAGCTATTCTGCTAATAGTCCTTGTGTTAGTCGCTGCGTCGTAGCTGTCGCCGCCCTCTGGTACGGTAAAAGCAAAGCTCATACCGTTAAGGTCGCCCCTCTTTACTGCTTCGTAGACTTCTTTAGCGCTTGCTGTGTCTGGCAATGTAGCCGTAAAAGTTAGCCCTGCCTGGTCTAGCTCTAGGCTCATTGTCTTAGGGGTCTTAGCAAGCGGCACTTTATTAACGTCGTGATTGTAAAGTAGTCTCACGTCGCTAAGGTCTGCACCGTCTAAAGCCCCCCTTTTGATTACTTCCGTATAGCTGCCGCCTACGTCTCTAATCATTGTGGGCGTATCATATACAATAGGTCGCCCGCTTAAAATAAGAGCTTTTACGCCGTCTGCCGTCGGCTCTGCCGCTCGTATTTCCGTTATACGTGTCTCTTTCATGCTCTAACCCTCTCTTCTGTCAAATAGTAACGGCTGTAGCTTGTCTTTTCGCCGTATCGGTTGCGCCCGCTTTCAGTCTTAGAGCTTATAGCGTAGTCTTTCTTAAGGTCGAAAATAACCCCGCTAAGCCTTGTTATGCCTAAGTCTCTAAAGGCTTCTAAAGTGGTTATACTGCCGTACTGCCGCATATAATTTAATACTCTGTTAGCCTGCGTCATTGCTTGCCCCCTGGTACTGCGCCGCCTGCGCTGCGTCAATCATATTAAGGGCCTGTAGCCGTTTGTCTCCGTCTGTAACGCTAGGCAAGTTCAGTATTTCTAAAGCCTGGTTAATAGTAAGTAAGCCCATAGGCATAAGCTGCGCTATAAGATCTACTTTCGTCTTGTTACTGGTAAACTGTAAGCGCCCGCTTTCAAAAATTACGCTATTGCCGTAAGCCTGTTCACGCTCATTAAAAAGCTTTGCTGTAAATTCCTGGCTTAACGCCGTCGCTATAGGCTCTAGCGTACTCTCATAAAAAGCGCTGTACTGGTCTTCTGTATAAGAGCTATTTACTATAGGCTCTGTAATGCCTAAGTAGTCGTAAATCTTGCTTTTAATCTCTGCCGCCTGGTCTGCGTTTAAGATTACTGGCTTGCTCTCTATAGGCTGATAGTCCATTTTTTGGTCGGTCGCCACTACGCCGCCGTCGTTGCCTAGTTCTAAGTAGTCCTTTACAAAAGCGTCTTTTTCTTCCTTAAGCTTTGTGGCGCTCATAATCTGCGTAAATTTGAGTATTCCCCTTATGCTAGCGCCCGCCTTAATGCCGTTAATAATGCCGTCGTTCTGCGTCTGCGCAAGCTCTAAGCCTGGAATAATAGCCGCATTGTCTGCGCCTAGTACGTCGTCATCGTTAAAGTATCTGCGTAAATGGATAATGTCGCCGTAAGGTAAAATTACGGTTTTGCCACTTCTAAGTACAAAGCTGCAATACAAATTATTAGCAGTGTCGCTAAGCACTTGCACGCTAGTAGCTGTTATAGGATAGATAGCCCGCAAGCTGCCTTTTTCGTCCCTGTCCAGGTAAGCAAAAGCGTTATTGTTAATAAATAAGTGTGTAACAAGCTTATAAAGGAAGTCGTAAGCACTCATATAAAGGTTAGGGCGCACCTGTAAAAGCCTATTTAGCTTATTGTCGCCGCTCTGCCTATCTTTGCCCGCATAGGCTACTATATGGCTACCCTTAAGCTTGCCTGCGTTCCTGGCTATTGCGTCTACTGCTTCTCTGTAAATGTCGTTAGCGTAAGCGTCGCTATTGTAGCCAGTAAAGCCCGCTGTAGGCTCTGTAATAAGCTTAGCTGTCGTTACGCTGTGCTCTTTCTTAAAAAATCTATCAAATATACTCACGTTATACCCCTCTTAGTATTTTTCTACAGTCGCCTTTAGCCTTGTTTCTGGTACAAAGCAGCTAGGGGAAGCTTTATATAATTCTTCGTTAGCTATAGTCATTTCTTCTATAGCGTCCAAGGCTATAAAGCGGGTAGCGTCTGCGCCGTCTTTGGTTTTAGCTCTTAGGCTTAAAAAGCCTGGAAGCTGTACGCTTTCCCATGCTAGCAGCTCATTACACAAGTGCGCCGCTCTGCCCTTTATCTTAATATCTTCTATAACCGGCGATGTATAAAACATACGCTCCACCCCTCCCTAAATTTAATGTTTACTTCATTTACATAATAATAGCAGATTACAATGTAAATGTCAATTACTTTGTATATCTAATAAACATAAAAATAAGAGCTTACTTTGTTTATCTTATAAGCCCTTATTACTATGGTTATTCTGTTTACTATGTTTACTTAATTGTCTGCGCCAAAAGGTATAATGTCGTCTTCGTCGTAATCCTCATTATATTCTATAGGCGTAAAGCCGTAGTCTTGTTCAAAGCAGTTAAATAAGCTGTAGTAGCTAAAGCCTACTTTGCCGCCTGTCTTGCCGTTTCTGTTTTTCAGTATAACGGCTTCTACGCTGCGCTCTGCGCTTGCCTTGCAGGCTTTTACTAGCTTAGCATTGTCTTTTTGCTCTGTCTTCGTGTAGCCTGGCTTCATGCCTTGCGGCTGCAAAGCTAGTAATACGTCGCTGCCGTACTCTATAGCGCCACTTTCCTTAAAGGCTGACATATTTACTTCTGTGCTGTAGTTATCTCTGTTAAAGCTGCTTATGCCTACTACAGTCGTTTTAAAGTCTCTGCTAAGCCGCTTAAGCTCTAGTACGGCTTTGTCTGTGTTCTGCTTGTCGCTAGCCCTCATATCATAGGGCGCTAGTATCTGTATATAGTCTATGAATATAAGCGGCGCATTTCCTGTAAGCTCTTTATGCTCTGCTACTTTCTGCTTTATAGCTTCTACGCCTATGTCGCCTATGCCCTCATATATGTAAAGCCTGCCTGCGTAAGCGTTGTAAGCCGCTATAGCGTCGTTTATAAGCTTCTTTTCTTCCTGGCTGTAGTTCTGGTATCTGCTAGCCGTCGTTATCCCTCTTGCGGTCTTTGCGTTACTCTTAAAGCCATTGCAAAGCTTATAAGTATGCCTGCTTATACTTTTGCTTATAAGCTCACTCGCTGCCATTTCCAGGCTAAAATAAAGCACGTCATAGCCTGCCGCTGCTATCTGGTCTGCAATCTGTAAAAGTAGTGTCGTCTTTCCTAAGCTGCTTATTGCACCTAAGATATATAAGCCAGGATAAAAGCCGCCGTCTAGCTCTTTGTCTAGTTCGCTAAAGCCTGTGGGCGTATAGGAAGTGTTAGCGCTGTCGTTAATGCCGTCTATAAAATCCTTTAGCCGTTCGGCTGCGCTGCTAGCGTTGTGCGCTTCCAGGGCTGCCGCCTTTTCTGCATTAGCCAAGCGCTCAACTTCTTCTATATTAGCTGCTATGTCTTCCTGTAGCTGTGTAAGGTTGCCCCTAAAGAAGTCGTTAGCGTCCTTGCGGCTCTCATTCGGGTAAGCGTCTAAAGAATAGTTAGCAATCATAAAAGGCACGCCAAGCCCTCTAAGCTCTTCTGCCGCCGCCTGTGTCGCCTTGTCGCCTGCTTCGTCTGTGTCAAAGCTCAATATAAGCATACAAGTAGGCTTTTGCTTTTCTACCTGTTCTATAAGTTTTCTATGCCCTGTGCCGCCTAAAGAGACTGCGCTACACTTGCCGCCGCCCGCCGTCATAAGGCTAATAGCGTCTATAGGGCTTTCACATACAAAGCAGGGTTTGCCGCCGCTATACAGGGCTGCTTTATTATAAATAGGCTCTATGCCTGCGTCGTCGCTCTTCGGCTTTCTAAATGTCTTGCCCTCTATGCTGCGTGTAAGGTAATAACTGCCGTCTCTGTCGTATGGTATTACTATAACGCCGTTGCTTTCGTCGTAGCCTAAGCTAAAGCGCTCTACTACGTCCTCACTAAAACCCCTGCGCTTAAAGTAGTCTGTCTTACTGGCTGCCGATTTGCAGCGCTCTATATATTCCTTGTAGCGTCCTTTTATAGGCTGCTTTTCTTCTTTCACTTCTGCAAAGTCCTTTTTAGCGTCCTGCCGTCGCTCTGTAAATTCTAGGCGCACGCCTATAACTTCTGCCGCCCTCTTAGCCTGGTCTGTAAATTCTGTAAGCCCCTCATGCAGGCTTATAAGCGTGAATATGTCGCCGCCCTGGTTACAAGAAAAGCATTTCCAGGCTTTACCGTCTCTAGTTATGCTAAATGCGCCGTCGCTGCTTCTGCCGCCTTTGCTGCCGCTGCCGCATAGCGGGCATTTATACATATTATGCCCTGCTCTTCTATCTGGCTGCGTTATGCTCTGCACATAAGAAGTAAGCCCGCTTTTTAGCTCTTCTATTTTGTATTCGTCTATCATTTGGAAAAGCCCCCTTTTTATGGTTTTTTCGCAAGTGTTATTATAATTAGCGTGCGGCGGCTGTAAAGCCCGCCGCTAAGCCGTTACTTAAGTATTAGGGTACTTAAGTATTAGGAAAAAAATTGTGGTCGAAAAGCCTTATAAATACTAGGTTTTTTGCTTCACCCCTATAACACTTCCCCGCAATTTCTGAACACTTCCCCGCAATTTTTATAACAGCTACCCGCAAATTTTATAACACTTCCCCGCAATTTTTATTTTTATGTTTACAAGTGTTACTTTGTTTACTTTTTGCCTTTGTGCGGGAATGAAAAAGCCATTTCTTCTAAGGTTTTTGGCGTTGGAATAAAAGCGGGGTCGTCGGGGCTAGGTAGCTCAATTTCTTTATAAGCGTCTCTAAGCTTTGTATTGTCTCTTAAAAGCTGCCATGTTTTAACAAAAGTGCGTTTAAGTAACTGCGCCTGGTTCTTGCTCTCGCTTAGACGCTCTGCAAGCTGTACGTTTCTTTCTATAATGGTCTTTGCTTTTATCCTAGGTATATTGTCGCCTGCCTGCTCTATGAGTGTTACTATAATTACTACGTTTTCTACGGCTGCCTTGTTTCGTTCCTTAGCTATGCTGCTGTCGATTAAATAAGAATGGCTAGGAAGTCGTAGAGGGTCGCCGTTCTTCTTTAGCTTCTTTTTTCCGTCTTTAGTCTTCCTTATAGAAAGATTGTAGACGGTTTTTATAACATAGTTCATATAAGGACTACTAAAGCTTATTGTATTGGTCTTATCGTTATAGCCCTCAAAGTTTAATACAGGATAAAGACTTTGTACTGGCTTTCCGTTTCTTGTGCCATGCAGCACTCCTATAACATTATGGTAGCTTTGCGTCTTTTCTATAACTCTTGCTATATCCTTTTTGTTTAAGTTTGACTGTAAGCCTATATACTCTGCCAGGGTCGGCACGCTCATAGTAAGTACGTCTTGTAATGATTTGCAGCTAGTAGCTTCGAATTGAGTAAGTATAATGCTGTAGAAAATTCGCAAAGTTGATAGGTCTATATTTTCTATGCCCTCTTTAGTCTTCATGTTTTGTAGTTCAACTTCGCTAACTTCTTTCATTTTAGCGCCGTCAAAGTACATTCTGCCGTTTTTGAATTTTAAGCCGTCAGTACTGCTTAAAGGCTGTAAATAAGCGCCGCCGTTTTGGTAAAGGCTCATACTATACTGATAATTTTGTAAAGTTGGAATAGCAAGCGTTTTAGGGGCTTCAACTATAGCGCCTGTCTGCCTTGCTTTCTCTTTAGTTCTATAAGTGGCTTTGCCCCTCATTCTCTCATTTACAAAAGCCATTAAGCGCCCTTTGCTGCCTACGTAAGGGCTGTTAGCTATTTCTTCTAAGACAATATTTTTAATTTTCTTAGTGGCTTCGGGGTTATCCTTAAAAAAGTCATAGTGTAACCTTAAAAGGCTTGCGCTGTCTTCTATAAGCGTCTCGCTGTCTATATAAAGCTTGTCGCCGTCTACCCTCAAATAGTAAACGCTGAAAACGTCGCCTTTAGCTTGCTGCTCTTTTGCGCTTTCATATCTGTTTTTAATCATTAGCGCTATTTGGCTTTTAGCGTCCTCTATGATTTTATCGGGATCGCCGTTAAGCTCTGAAAACTGCCGCCGCTCACATTCACTATAAAGCTGTTTTCTAGCCTGGTTAAGTTCGTCAATAAGCGTTAAATGCCTTGTGCGGGCTTCCCGCCAGGCTGCGCTTCCTTTTGCTTCCCATTCGTCATAAAAGCGGCTTAGCTCGTTGTTTGCAGCGTCGTTAGCTTTCTTATATGCCTGGTATTCTGGCGTAGCGTGATAGGCTTCTAGCGCTTCACTGATATATATAGGTGTGCCTTTCTTGTCGTACTCTATAGGCTCTGGCTTAAGCTCTATAGGCTCTGGTAGGCGCTTAGCGTTAATAGCAGCTTCTACGCTTCCGTCGGGGTCTAGGTCGTCGCTGCGCAAGCTTTCTATTTCCGCTTCGCAAGCCGCTATAAGCTTTTCGTACTTGCTTTCTAAAGCGTCTATTTTAGCCTGCTCTTCTGGCGTAAAGGTAACAATCATTTATTAGCGCCCCCCTTTATAAAAGCTTGCAGGTTGCTTTCTGCTATATGGTAACGTGTGCCTATTTTCTGTGCTTTAATCTTGCCCGCCTTAATATAGTTGCGTACTGTAACAGGCGTAAGCTTTAGCAGTTCTGCCGCTTCCTGTACGTTATAAGCTTTTTCGTTTCCTATTTGCAGCATATTACTTCCCCCCTTTTCTCTCTAAAATCTCTGCGCCCTCTTTGGCTAGCCGCTTTTCTTCTCTTTCCAGGGCTTCCGCTATAATCTTGTTTACGGCTTCTTTCATGCTTAAGCGCTCTGTATAGGCGTAGTTTTTAAGCTTTTCTACAAGGTCTACCCTCATAATAAAAGTAGCCCTTGTGTACTCTTCTGTAAGCCCCTCTTGCACGCTGTTACCTCTAACAAGGTCTTCTTTTTGCGGTCTTCCACGCTTCTTTTTTTCTGTCGGTTGCGCCGGCGCAATTTCTGGCTTTTTCTCTTCCTGTGAATTGAAAAGCGGGTTGTTTTCCAGTTTATAAGCCATTGTTTAGCCCTCTCTTTCTATTATTTCCTTCGCTATTGCCCTGTAGGCTTCTGCGCCGCTGCTCTTAGGCGCATACTCAAATATATCTTTGCCATAAGTGGGCGCTTCTGCAATCTTGCTATTGTTTCTTACTACTGTGCTAAAGACTTCTGTAGGAAACTTAGCCTTTACCGCTTCTATTATGCCTTTATCCAGGCTGCGCCTACTGTCGTACATGGTTACTATAACGCCGCCTATTTTAAGTCCCTTGTTAAGTCTTTTCTTTACAAGCTCTACTGTAGGCAAAAGCTGCGCCATGCCGTCTAAGGGCATATACTGCGCCGCTACTGGAATAATTACGCTATTAGCCGCTGTAAGTGCCATAAGCGTTAATATGTTAAGGCTAGGACTACAGTCTATTAAAACGTAGTCGTAAGACGTTTTTAGCCCCTCTATGGCTTCCCTTAAAAGCGTGTCTCTTCCAGGCACGCTAATAAGCTCAATTTCTGCGCCGCTAAAACGTATGTCTGTAGGTAGTACGTCGTAGGGCGCTACTGCCTGCTTTGTCTTAATAGCCTGGTTAATATCTACGTCGCCTTTTATCACTTCATAAGTAGTAGGGTCGTCGTCGATATTTCTAAAGCCTGCGCACTTGCTTAAGCTGCCTTGCGGGTCTAGGTCTATAAGTAGTACCCTCTTGCCCTCAATAGCTAGGGCTGCGCCTATATTAAGGGCGCTTGTAGTCTTAGCCACGCCGCCCTTTTGATTGACAAAAGCTAATACTCTCATTGCTTTTACCTCTCTTTCTGTGTTATAATACAGGGTAGGCTTAGGCTCTTAGGTTGATATAGTTACTTCGCCGTTTCTGTGTCTTCCTGGTCTAAGTCCTTTTTTATGCTTATAGCGTTAAGCTTGTTGCTCATGTCGTATAAGCTACGCTGTACAATATAAAGCACGCTGTAAATAGTATGCCCCGCCATGCCTAAATTGGACATTTCGGCTTCTGTAAACTCACTGTTGTATAGGTGGTAGTTGTTTATTAGCAGCTCTAAAAGTCGGGGTAGTTCGTCTATTCCTAATGTTGCGTCTTCTACTTCGTCCATAACGTCAAAAGCGCTTTTAAGTTGTGTAGGCTGTGTATTCATGCTGTTTACCTCTCTTTCTTTTACACAAGCCTAAGCCCTTTGCCCTGTAGCAAACATTATTTTAATGTTTACTGTATCATAGTATAATGGTTACTTGTAGTTTTGTCAATACTTATTTTTATTATTGGGTATACAATGTAAACAAAGTAAACATAAAATAAGGGCTAGCGCATTGCTAACCCTTGCAGGCGTTTCCTTAAAAGCTCACTCTTCCCATATTCCAGGTGTGTACGGCTCTATCTCGCTATCTCTCGGTATCCACCCGCCTTTAGCATTTTCGACGTATATGAAAACGTCGCCGTTATAGTCGTCTTGCGTGTCTACCCTTGTAACCCTGTACCAGGTATTTTTATATTTAATCATGTCGTAAACTTCTATACCTTTGTAGTTATTAAATACAAAGTATCTAGTTTCCGTCTGGTTGTACGCTGCCGCTATAAATATGTCATTCTGGCTTAACTGTGATGAATAGCACCATATAGGGCTAGCGGCTATAGGGTAAAATTTTTCTGGCAGGCTAAAGCCGCTGCTGTCTTGCTCCTGGCTTACTTTTTTGTAAATCTGCGCTTTCTTATCCTTTAAAAAATACTGGTTTTTCTGGCTTCTCATGCTCATTACCTCACTTTAAATAGTCTGTAAGTATTCGTTATAGTGGTCTAAAAGTCCTACGTAAGCGTCTAGCAGGCTTGCTAAGCCGTCTATGCGGTATTTAGGGCTTGTAGCCTTTATAGGCTGTATATTGCCGTTTACGTCGGTCTTTACGCCTGTGTTAGTGATACACCACTTTAAAAGCGGGTTATCATTGTAGTTAATCTTTTTGGCGGTTAAATCTTGCCCTAGTTGCTGCATAGGCAAGCTTAGCGTCTTAACGCCCTGGAAGCACTTAACCATATTAAAGCCGTTGCTCTGCATTTCCTGCACCCAGTAAGCAGCGCTGTAAGGGTCGTAGTATATCCATGCGGGCGTAACGTCGTACTTTTCTACCATTTCCATAAACCAGGCTGTAACGTCGCTGTAGTTTATGCTGTTGCCCTCACATAGCCTTAATAGCCCCGCTTCGTGCCACTTGTCATAAGGTATTTTTTCGTCGTGTACTCTCTGCTCAAAGTTATCTTTAGGTAAAAAGTACATCTGCGTAACGTAGCGTTTTTCTGTCTTGTCCATGAAAAGCAGCGTAGCCGCTGTAAGGTCGCCGCTGCGGCTTAAGTCTGCGCCGCCTATACAGTAATACCCTTTAAAGCGCTCTAGGCTAAAAGTCTCTGTGTTGTTTACGTCGTCAAAGGTTAGCCAGGTACTAGCGATGGTTTGTATTACATTAAAGTCTTTTACTAGCACGCCTGTTAAGTCTCTAGGGCTTTGCTTTGCCCTGGCTACTTTGCTTATAAGGTCGTCTAGTTTCTTAATATGGTTTAAGCCAGGGTTAGCCTTTTCCCATTTCATAGGGTCTAGCCACTCTTCTTTATTGTCCAGTTCGTAAAGTATCGGTAAAAAGTGCGGGTCTTCTATAGTGCCGTCGCATACGCCGCAAGCGTATTTATACATATCGTCAAAAATACATTCCCTTATTGTGCCTGCCGTCGTTATCATCACTAAAAGCGGCTGCCGCCTTGCGCTCTGGCTCTGTTTCATTACCTCATATAAGTTACGGTCTTTTATGCTGTGCAGCTCGTCAATAATAACTAAGCTACTGTTTAAGCCGTCTAGCGTGTCGCTGTTTTTTCCTAAAGGCTGAAACTTGCTAAAGGTAAGGTTAAAATAAAGGTCGCTCTTACGCTTGCTTATCACTTGCAGCAAGTCGGGGCTTTGGCGCACCATGTTATAAGTCTCGCTAAAGATTATTTTAGCCTGATCTTTCTTACTGGCTACGCTGTACACTTCTGCGCCTGGCTCATTGTCTGCGATAAGCATATAAAGGGCTATGCCGCTAAGTAGTACGCTCTTGCCGTTCTTGCGGGCTACGTATAAAAGCGTTTCTCTGTATTTCCTGTAGCCTGTCTTCTTATCGACAAAGCCAAACAAGGCACTTATAAAAGCTTTCTGGAATAATTCCAGGCGCAATGGCTGCCCTGCCCACTCACCTTTAGAGTGCTTACAAAAGCGTTCAATAAATTCTATAGGCTTTTCGGCTCTTTTGCGGTCGAATACGTAACCGCCGCTAGGCTCTTTAATATCCTTTACAAGCTTTTCATATTGCCGCCTGCACCGCTTAGATACTATACACTTACCCGCCTGTATAGCGTCTAAGTATTGCTCTACGTAGTTTTTCATAACTTAGCCCTCTTTTAGGAAATCGTAGACGGCGTTAGACTTTTCGGCTTCTGCGCTCTTGCCTATAAGGTCTGTAAGCTGCCTGTACATAACGCTATAGCGCTGTACTGTCGTGTTATAACTCTTTAAGGCGGGGCTTTCCCTCATAAAGCTTTGTTTGCCCTGCTCAAAGTGTTCTAGCTCGCCGTTTTCTTCTATCTCACGTTTAAGGCTAGCTAGTGTTTTTTCCATAAAGCTAAGCTCTTCTATAAGCTTTCTGCCTATAGTCTTCTTGTCTTCTGGTATCTTTTCTAAGATTGCTTTATATTCTGCTTTAATGCTCTTTCTAGCCATTATATAGCCCCCCCTGTTTTTATGTTTATCGGGTATACATTGTAACCCCCTCTTGAAATTTTCCTTAGCGGGGTTTAATTAAGTGCACCCACCGGTCTACAGCCCTACGCCTATAAGGCGCACCCCCCCTACCCCCTAAAGCCTTATAACTACTGGCTTTCTGCTTCTGCGCTGCGTCTGGCTGTATTCCTGGCTTCTGTCTGGCTTGCTGTCTCAAATGTTATTTATCCTTGTTCACTTATTGCCCATTGTGTTAAGTTGTCAATCTATCTAAAAAGCCTTATAAACACTGGCTTTATTATCCTGTTTACAATGTATACGTTCACGTCTGTAATTTATAGGAAGTTGCACCGCTATTTATAGCTAAAACGCTTCATAGCGTCGTTAATTGTGCTTTGTTCTATTCCTATATAGCGCAGCGTCTTACTCTGGTCGTTATGGTTAAATATCCTCATAAGTAGCACTATGTCTTTAGTCTGCAAGTAGAAGTGATAGCCAAACGTCTTACGCATTGTGTGCGTGCCTAAGTTATCTAAGCCAAAGTGTACGCCTGCTTCATGTATAACCCTGTAAGCATATTCACGGCTTACGGCTTTGTTGCGCACTCTGGCGCTAGGTACTAAATAGTCGTAGTCTTTCTTATCCTGGCAATATGCAGCTATAGCCTTGCTAAGCTCTGCATTTACAGGGAAAAGTTTTTCTTTGCCTGTCTTCTTTTCTCTAAGCTTTATGTCTGTCTTGTCTCTCACGTCTCTTACTTTAAGCTTAAGTATGTCGCTTACTCTTAAGCCGCTGTATATTCCTATCATGTACATAATGTAATACTTCTCATGCACTTCTTTTAGATAGTCGGCTATATCCTGTACGGTTGTCTTATCTCTAATAGGCTCTACGTAGTTCATTTTTTCGCTTTCCCTCTCTAAACCCTCTAAAAGCCCCTGTGCGGCGTTTTCGTATCTAGGTAAGGTTTTATATCGCCTACCCTCTAAAAAACGCTTCCTAGGGGCTTTCTGGCGTGTCGTTTTTCTGTAACCTTGCTAAAAGGCCGTCTATTTTCTCTGCCTGCCGCTTAAAATCCTTAGCGCCCTGGCTTTCTTTCACTCTGGCTATGCTGCCGTCTTCATTAAATAGCGTTATGCTGTGCTGTAGCCCATGCTCTGCGTTATGGCACTCAATGCAAAGGGCTTCCAGGTTGTCAAAGCTTAGCGCTATGTTAGGGTCGTTTACGTTGCTGCCGTTAAGCCATTTCTTATGATGGCATATACTGGCAGGCTTTCCGCACCGCTCACATATATAAGCCTGGCTAGCCATATATGCAGCGCTTACCTTTTGCCATGCTTTAGAGTTATAAAAAGCTTTGTTGTCGTAGTCCTTAAAGCTGTATCTACTCTTCATAGCTTCTAGCTCTTATGCTAAGCACCTTAAGCAGGCTGTTAATAGTCCTGGTTAAAGCCTGGTCGTCTGCATGGTCTGCATAATACCATTGTGTAAGGATAAAGCCGCTTACAGTCTGTACTAAAGGCTCTGCGCTCTGGTTATCTACGCTAAGCCCTGTAGTAGTCTCAATATACGACGGTATAGCAGCTACTAAGGCGTTTATAAGTTCGTCGTTATTGCCCTGGTCTACGTGTAGCACGTTACAAGCTTCTTCTAAAGTCATTGTTTTATTACCTCTACTTTCTAAAAAGCTAAGGGGCATAGGGGCTAATATGCTGCGCCCTACGCCCCCCGCAAAGGTTTAGTTAGCTGTCAAGCTTATTAAGTTAGGCTGTAGCCTTATAGAGCTTTACAAAGGCTTCACTAATAAGCGGCTTGCAGTCTGCAATAGCCATAGCTCTATAGTCAATAAGCCCGCTCTTAAAGCTGCTTTCTCTGCTGCTTTCAAGGCTAATACCCATAGGCATATTGTAGCCAAGGTACTTAGAGTAGTTACCCAAGTAAGCTACGTTGTCGTCGATATTGTCATCAATAACAATGTCAAAGCCTAAAATCTTGCCTACGCTCTCGTTTTTCGGGTCTGCAATGAAGATAGGACGCTTGTTATTGTCTTCCATGCCGTAGAAGACGTTATACAGGGTCTTGTTATTCATAGCCCACTTAGCGCCCTGGCTGTAGCCCCTCTTAAGCAGCGCTACGCCGGCTACGACGTTAGCGTAAGTAAAGCTACCTGTCTTAGCTACTTTAATAGCGTTGGTA
>OLPO01001772.1_pt1 | contig 14078 bp, 14 predicted proteins | sample 1672831 | NCBI WGS metagenome assembly OLPO01 (sample SAMEA3136728, study PRJEB25190) | human gut metagenome
CTCCCAAGTCCTGCTGGTAGGCGAGGTAGGTGTGGTAGAATGCAACGCCTTGCTCCGTGAGGGTCAGGCAGGCGGAGCGCCGATCTGTTTCCCGAGGCATACGGTGGAGATAGCCCTGCCGTTCCAAGCGTTGCAGAATGCTGGTGAGGGTACTCTTGGGCAGGTGGAGGGCTTCCGCATAGGCACTTAAGGGTAAGTCCTGGGTACTGCCTGCCAGGAGAAGGATCCGCAGTTCTACCGGAGAACGGCCGGCCAACGGGGCATACTTGGCCACGTCTTCTGCGGTGGCGCTGTTCATCAGCACCTCATGCCACACTTGGGCCACATAGCGTCCAGGAGATTCCATGCAATTCCATCTCTCTTCCTATAATACGATTTTCGTACTATTAGGATACTGCAAGGGAGAAGCCATGTCAAGGGGAAGGAACTTGGCGTTGTTCTACGCCATAAAAACAGCGCCCCTAGACCTAGAATCTAAGGACGCTGTTGAGACACATTCGATGGTGGAAGGAAGCGATAGCATCCAGATTACGTAAATTCCATGAGCGCCTGGGCGGCGGGGCTGCTGTTGGAGGCCAGCCGCACCATGTCATAGCGGATCATTTCCCCCATGTTCATTTTGATGCGGACTAGGCTGCCCTCCCGGGCCTCTGGGACAATATCTGGGACAATGGCAATGCCGTGGCAGGCACGGACCATAAGCATCTGGGCGTTGGTGCTGTTGGTCTGGGCGAAGCGCTCCGGCACCACCCCGAATTCCCGCAGGAGCATTTGTCGGAGCATTTCCATGGAGTTGGGGCCGGTGTCCTCGCAGTTGGTGATGAGACACTCTCCCCGAAGCATGGCCGCCGCGTCCCCAGGGGGATACTTCTCGGCAATGGAGCGGTCAGCCACCAGGTAGTTGAAGGACTCAAACATGGGCCGGGAGAGGATCTCCTCCTTGGCAAAGGCCTTCTCACATAGGACGTTGGCCAGGATCACGTCCAGTTCCCCGGATTTGAGCTTTTCGGTGAGGGCACCATAGGGGTACTGGAAAATGTCCACTTTGATTTCCGGGTGGCTCAACAGAAAGCGGGAGAAGAAATCCTCCGTGTGGCGGGACTCATACATGCCGATGCCCACCTTCACATAGCCGCTGTACTGTTCCGCAATGGCGATGAGACGTTTCTTCGTATCGCTCTCATACCGGAGCATGAAGGTGACCCGTTCGTAGAAAAACTTCCCCGCATCGGTAAGGGAGACGGCATGGGCGTTGCGGTTGAACAACCGCACCTGCAGCTTGGCTTCCAGGGAAGCGATGTACTGGCTGATGGCAGTTTGAGACACGGAGTGGGCTGCGGCGGCTTGGGTAAAGCTGAGGCACTCGGCCAGGGTGACGAAGTATTCGATCTTCTTGTTCAGCATAGATAGATTCCTCCGTTGGCGGGCAAGTGGGATTTTTTCCCTTTCATTGTGCAATAGTTTGAGAAAAAAGTCAAACGATAAATTTTACCGATAGAGAATTGACAGAACGTCTGGTCTCTGGTAACATATGAAAAATAGCATTGTACGCAATGCCCTGCGGGAGGAAAGAATAGATGAAGATTCTCCTAAATCAAATGACGGTGTTTCGGAAGGGAACCACCCAGAAATTGTCTGTGCTTGTGGAGGACGGACGTATTGTTTCCCTTTCTCCCCAAGTTCCCCAGGTGGCCGACGCCTTGGTGATTGAATTAAAGAACGGTACTTTGTTTCCCGGTTTCGTAGATGTCCATGTTCATCTCCGCGAGCCGGGTTTTTCACGCAAAGAGACCATCGCCACCGGGACCCGGGCGGCAGCCCACGGAGGGTTTACCGCGGTCTGCCCCATGCCCAACTTGAAACCGGTGCCGGACAGCCTGGAACACCTCCAGCCCCAGCTGGACCTCATTCAGCGGGACGGCGTGGTCCATGTCTATCCCTACGGCGCCATCACCGTAGGGGAGCAGGGGAAGGACCTGGCCGATCTGGAGGGGCTGGCCCCCTATGTGGTGGCTTTCTCCGACGACGGCAGGGGGGTCCAGAACTCCGAGAACATGAGGCAAGCCATGCGCCGGGCCAAGGCCCTGGGCAAACTCATCGTGGCCCATTGCGAGGACGAGAGCCTGGTGGGCGGCGGCTACATTCACGACGGGGCCTATGCCCGGGCCCACGGCCACCGGGGTAACCCCTCCGCCAGCGAGTGGAAGCAGGTGGAGCGGGACCTGGCGCTGGTGGAGGAGACGGGCTGCGCCTACCACGTCTGCCATGTGTCCACCAAGGAGTCGGTGGAGCTCATCCGCCAGGCCAAGGCCAAGGGGCTGGACGTCACCTGTGAGACCACACCCCACTACCTGGTGTTCAATGACACCATGCTCCAAGAGGATGGGCGGTTTAAGATGAATCCCCCCATCCGGTCGGAGGCTGACCGCCAGGCCCTGCTGGCCGGCATCCAGGACGGGACGGTGGACATGGTGGCCACCGACCACGCGCCCCACACCGCGGAGGAAAAGGCCGGCGGTTTGGAGAAGAGCCTCAACGGCATCGTCGGGCTGGAGACTGCCTTCCCCGTGCTCTATACCCAGCTGGTGCGCCCTGGGATCCTCACCTTGGCCCAGCTGGTGGACCTCATGCACACCAACCCTGCCAAGCGCTTCGGCCTGGGCGGCGGCCTGGAGGTGGGCGCGCCGGCGGACCTCACGGTCTTTGACCTGGACGCCTGCTACACCATCCGTCCGGAGGACTTCCTCTCCCAGGGGAAGAGCTCGCCCTTTACTGGCCAGACGGTCTATGGCAAGTGCCTGCTGACCCTCTCCGGCGGAACCATTGCATGGCAGGCGAAAGGAGGGGACCAGGGATGAAAAGAGGACTTTTTACCATTCAGACCAACCAGGAACTGGCGCCCGCCACCCATCGGATGGTGCTGGCCGGGGATACGGGGGCCATCACCGCCCCGGGCCAGTTTGTCAACATTGCCCTGGCGGGGAAGTTTCTCCGCCGCCCCATCTCGGTCTGCGACTGGGATGGAACCACCCTGACCCTTATTTACAAGGTGGTGGGGCAGGGGACCGCCCAGATGGCCCAAATGGCCCCGGGGGAGACGCTGGATCTGCTCACCGGCCTGGGCAACGGCTATGACCTGACCAAGTCCGGGGCGCGGCCCCTCCTCATCGGAGGCGGTGCGGGGGTGCCACCGTTGTATGCCCTGGCCAAGGCCCTGCTGGCCCAGGGGAAGCAGCCCCAAGCCATCCTGGGCTTCAACACCCGCACGGAAAAGTTTCTGGAAGAGGACTTCCAGGCGCTGGGCGTGCCGGTGACCGTGACCACGGCGGACGGTTCCTATGGTGTCTCTGGCTTTGTCACCGACGCCATGCCGAAGGAGGGGTACACCTACCTCTACACCTGTGGCCCAGAGCCCATGCTCCGGGCGGTGGATGGAGCGGCAGTGACCTCCGGCCAGTTTAGTTTTGAGGAGAGGATGGGCTGCGGCTTCGGCGCCTGCATGGGCTGCACCTGTGAGACCAAGTACGGCCACAAGCGCATCTGCCGGGAAGGCCCCGTGCTGGAAAGGGAGGAGATCCTATGGTAAACACAGCGGTACAGCTCAGCGGGGTGAGGTTGGATAACCCCGTCATCCCCGCCAGCGGGACCTTTGGCTTCGGCTACGAATTTGCCCAGTGGTATGACATCAACTGCCTGGGGGCCATCAGCGTCAAGGGGACCACCCGGGAGCCCCGCTTCGGCAACCCCACCCCCCGCATCGCCGAGACCCCCGGGGGCATGCTCAACGCGGTGGGCCTCCAAAACCCCGGCATCGACAAGGTGGTGGCGGAGGAGCTGCCCCGGCTGCGGGAGGTTTACCACAAACCCATCCTGGCCAACATCAGCGGCTTTTCTCTGGATGAGTATGTGGAATGCTGCGCCAAGGCGGACGCCTCGCCCCATACGGACCTGATCGAGGTCAATGTCAGCTGCCCCAACGTCCACCACGGAGGCATGAGCTTCGGCACCGATCCCAACATGGTCTATGACGTGACCCGGGCGGTAAAAGCCGTGTGTAAAAAGCCGGTCTATCTCAAACTATCCCCCAACGTCACCGACATTGTCTCCATCGCCAAAGCCTGTCAAGAGGGGGGCGCCGATGGATTGAGCCTTATCAACACCCTCATGGGGATGCGGATTGATCTGAAAAAGCGCGCCCCCATCCTGGCCAACACCACCGGCGGCCTCTCTGGCCCCGCCATCTTCCCGGTGGCCCTGCGGATGGTGTGGCAGGTGTATGAAGCGGTGGACCTGCCCATCATCGGAATGGGTGGGGTGCAGACCGCCGAGGACGTGGTGGAGATGATGCTGGCTGGCGCCACGGCGGTGCAGGTGGGGGCGGCCAACCTGGTCAACCCTTATGCCTGCCAGGAAATTGTGCAAACCCTGCCCAGCCTGCTGGAGCGGCTGGGGGTCCAAGATATCAACGAACTCATTGGAGGTGCCCACGGATGGGAAAAGATGTAATCATCGCCTGCGACTTTAGCAGCAAGGAGGAGACCCTGGCCTTCCTGGACCAGTTTTCCGGGAAGAAACCCTATGTGAAGATCGGCATGGAGCTCTTCTATGCCGAGGGGCCGGAGATCGTCCGGGCCATCAAGGCCCGGGGCCATCAGATCTTCCTGGACCTGAAGCTCCATGACATTCCCAACACGGTGAAGAAGGCCATGGCGGTGCTGTCGAAGCTGGATGTGGATATGGTCAATCTCCACGCCGCCGGGACCCGGGCCATGATGGAAGCCGCCCTGGAGGGCCTCACCCGGCCTGACGGCACCCGTCCCCTGCTGATCGCCGTCACCCAGCTCACCTCCACCAGCCAGGAGCGGATGCAGGAGGAGCTGCTGGTCTCCGCCCCCATGGATGAGACCGTGATGCACTACGCGGCCAATGCCGCCAAAGCCGGCCTGGACGGGGTGGTGTGCTCCCCCATGGAGGCGGGAAAGGTCCACGACACCTGCGGCAAGGCCTTCCTCACCGTGACCCCCGGCATTCGGTTTGCCGACGGGGAGAAGGGGGATCAGGTCCGGGTGACCACCCCTGCCCAGGCCAAGGAGATCGGCTCGGACTACATCGTGGCCCGGCCCATCACCGCCGCCGCCGACCCGGTGGCCGCCTATGCACGCTGCGTGAAAGAATTTGTGGGATGAGGAGACAGAGACTATGAACGACAAGCTGAAGATCGCGAAAGACTTGCTGAAAATCCAGGCGGTGTTCCTCCGCCCGGACGAGCCCTTCACCTGGGCCAGCGGCATCAAGAGCCCCATTTATTGCGACAACCGCCTGACCCTCTCCGACCACCAGGTCCGCCTGGATGTAGAGCAGGGCCTGGCCGCCATCGTGAAGGAACACTACCCCGAGGCCGAGGTCCTCATGGGCACCAGCACCGCGGGCATCGCCCACGCGGCCATCACCGCCCACCTGCTGGAGCTGCCCATGGGCTACGTCCGCTCCGGGGCCAAGGACCACGGCCGGAAGAACCAGATCGAGGGCAAGCTCCTGCCGGGGCAGAAAGTGGTGGTCATTGAGGACCTCATCTCCACCGGCGGCAGTGTGCTGGAAGTGGTGGACGTGCTCCGCCAGGCAGGGGCCCAGGTGCTGGGCATCGCCAGCATCTTCACCTACGGGATGCAGAAGAGCGTGGACCGCCTGGCCCAGGCCCAGGTGCAGAACGTCAGCCTCACCGACCTGGACACCGTGGCCCAGGTGGCCGCGGAGGAGGGCTACATCCGCCCCGAGGACCAGAAGCGCCTGCTGGCCTTCCGGGCCAACCCCTCGGACGAGAGCTGGATCCAGAAGTAATCGAAGAACCTTCGGCGCCCTGGCGCCGCCGCCGTCAGAAAGGAGTGGTCAGTCTATGAAACGAGATCTCATCGACATCACGGACCTGTCCGTGGAGGAGATCGACGAGCTCATTGAAAAAGCGGAGGACATCATCGCCCACCCGGAGGCCTATCGGGAGAAGTGCCGGTACAAAAAGCTGGCGACCCTCTTCTATGAGCCCTCCACCCGCACCCGGCTGAGTTTCGAGTCCGCCATGTACGAACTGGGGGGCCAGGTGCTGGGCTTCCACGAGGCACAGAGTTCCTCCGCCACCAAGGGGGAGAGCGTGGCCGACACCGCCCGCACCGTGAGCTGCTTTGCCGACATCATCGCCATGCGCCACCCCAAGGAGGGCGCCCCCCTGGTGGCCTCCATGAAGGCCACAGTGCCGGTGATCAACGCCGGGGACGGCGGCCACCACCACCCCACCCAGACCCTCACCGACCTGCTGACCATCAAGCGGGAGAAGGGCCGGCTGGACAACCTGGTGGTGGGCTGCTGCGGGGACCTGAAGTTCGGCCGGACGGTTCACTCCCTCATCGGGGCCATGTCCCGGTACGCCAACGTCCGCTTCGTCCTCATCTCCCCGGAGGAGCTCCGGGTGCCCGAGAGCGTGCGCACCGACCTGCTGGACAAGCAGGGCATCGAGTATATCGAGACCACCTCTCTGGAGGAGGCCATGCCCCAGCTGGACATTCTCTACATGACTCGGGTCCAGCGGGAGCGCTTCTTCAACGAGGACGACTACGTCCGTTTGAAGGACAGCTATATCCTCACCCCGGACAAGCTGCGCACCGCCAAGTGGGACCTGGCCATCCTGCACCCCCTGCCCCGGGTGAACGAGATCTCCATTGCCATTGACGACGACCCCCGGGCCTGTTACTTCCGTCAGGTGCTCTGCGGCAAGTTCATCCGCATGGCCCTCATCCTGAAACTGTTGGAGGTGGAGTGAGATGATCATTGGAACCATTGTGGACGGCATCGTCATCGACCACATCCCCGCCGGCCGGGCCATGGACCTGTACCGGGACCTGGGGCTGGACAAGCTGGAGTGCGAGGTGGCCGTCATCAAGAACGCCTCCAGCGGCAAGTACGGCAAGAAGGACATTCTGAAGATCAACGAGGTTATCGACCTCAACTACGAGATGCTGGGGTACATCGACCCCCACATCACCGTGAACATCATCCGGGGGGGAGAGCGGATGGAGAAGATCCACCCCCACCTGCCCGAGACCATCACCGGGGTCATCCGGTGCAAGAACCCCCGGTGCATCACCTCCATCGAGCAGGAGCTGCCCCACATCTTCCGCCTCACCGACCGGGAGCACGGGGTGTACCGGTGTCTGTACTGCGACACCAAGGGAGGGAAGCGGTAAGCCTCCCTGCGGAAAAGCAATCAAAAGGGCGCCTCTGTCCACCGGCTTTCCAGCCGGGGACAGAGGCGCCTTTTCTCCTGCAAGCATCCGGAGACAGGAAAGCGCCGCCCCGTTCTGAGGCGGCGCTTGATGCAGCAGAGGTCAGTGGACCACCACCGTGGTCCCGTTGGGGATGTTGTTGTACATCCACCAGATGTCGTCGTTGTACATCCGCAGGCAGCCGTGGCTGATGGGGAAGCCGATCCGGGCGTCGTAGTACCGGTCGGAGTTCATGGGCCAGTACTGCAGCCGGGAGTGGAAGGCATACCCGGAGGTGCCGTAGAAGCGGACGATGGGGCCGCAGTAATAGGAACCATAGTCCCAGGCCGTCTGCTTGTAGGAGGTGGTGAACACCCCGCGGATGGTGGGGGTGGCGTTGGTCCCCGAGCCGCACAGGCAGGTGCGGATGAGCTTCCAGTTGCCCTGGGAACCCTCGAAGATGTTCACCCGCTGGTAGGTGAGGTTCACCCAAACCAGGTACTTGCTGGCGCTCTGGTAGCCCTTGAGGTTCACCCAGGCGGTTTTGATCTCCGGCTCGTAGTCATGGCTCTGGGCCCAGGCCAGGGTATAGTTCCCGGCGTACTGGCTGGTGACCATGCTGAGGAGCTCTTCCTCCGTAATGCCGTGGTAATAGAGGTAGTCGTAGTTCTCCAGGGCGATGGTCTTCTCCCCGGTGATCCGCTGGTTCCGGCCGTCCTCGGTGGTGTAGGTGAGGACGAACTGGATCTGGGAGGAGAGGGCCATGTCCTCGGTGTAGGTGTAGGCATGGGTGAGTTTGGGGACATCCGTACCCAGGACAATGTCTTGGGTGTCCACCAATTTCCCATCTATGTACCAGTAGGCCGTGCAGGCCTTGCCTGCCTCAGGATACTCCACCTTGGCGGTGACGATCAAGGCCTCCCCCGCCGGCAGGGGATCGGCGCATTGAAGGGTTGCGGTGGCGTGGGCGATGCCATTATCCGGGAAGTTTTCCAAGGTGAGTTGGTTTTCCGCGGAAACTTCCTGTTCCCGTCCGTCCTGGGTGGTATAGGTCAGACGATAGGAGACGGTGCTGGTCTCTGGCATCCCATAGTAGTAGTCATACTGATAGGAGAGGGTGGCGGGCCCTTCCCCCAGGGTCAGGGGCTCGGAGGCGACCTCCTGGCCATCCACATACCAGGTGCCGGTACACACCTGACCGGACTCTGGGGTGTCCACGGTGGCGGTGGCGGTCAAGGTCTCCCCGGCGGCAAGAACTTTGGGCAGGGAGACTGTGATCTCCGCATCTGCCAGCCCCAAGTCCTCAAAGGTCTCCAACTGAATGGGGGCAGAGGCTTTTTGGGAGAAGTCGTCTCCGTCATGGTTGGTGTAGGTGAGGACAAACTCCACCGTAGCGTCCAAGTCCAGGTCGTGGGTGTAGTTGGGGACGAAGGCGGAGACGGTTTCCGTGTCCTCCCCCAGAATGAGGGTGGTCTCTTCCATGGCCTCCCCGTTGAGATACCAGGTGCCGGTGCACCACTTGCCCACGTCGGCCTCGGAGAAGTTCAGATGGGCGGTGGCGGCCAAGGTCTCTCCGGCGTCCAGGTGCTCTGGGACATCCAGGTCGATGGAGACGTCATGGATATCATAGTTCTCCCAACGGACCAGGCGGTTTTTGGGGACGGTGAGGGTGTAGTATCGGGTCTCCAAGGTGACTTCGGTGATCCGGCCGCTGCCGCTGACGGTATTGTCCCGCCCGGCCAGTAGGAGGGCCTCTGCCTGGCCGTTCATCCGCAAGGTATTGTCGGTGCCGAGAATGGTGATCTGGTCAATGGTGCATCCACGGGACACTGTGATTTGATTGTCGCTGCCGGAGACCACCAGAGAGTCCAGGGAACTGTTTACCGTGATGGTACGGCCGCTGCCGGTGACCTCCAGAGCATCGGCGGTGCCGGTGAAGTCTACGGTTCCGGTGCCATCTCCCACCACCAGGGTGCCTAAGGTGTAGGTTTCCGGCAGGGACAGGGTCACGTCCCCTGACCGGGCTGCCAGCACCAGCCGGTCCAAGTGGCCGGTGCCCTCCAGGGACAGGCCCTCCAGTACATCCGAGCGCACCGTGACCGTACCGGCGGTGACGTTGGTCAACTGGATCTGGGAGACGCTGTGGTCCAGCCACAGATCCCCGGCGGTCAGGTCAGCCAAAGCAGTGTCCCCAGACAGGACGGCGCCGGTGTCCGTCTGGCCGGTGTAGCTGCTGGCGGGGAGATACTGGTCTGCCAGGCGGTAGAGAATGGTGACAAACTCCGCCCGGGTGAGGGGACGGTCCATTTGAAGCTCGCCCTCACTGCCAGTGACCAAGCCGGCCTTCACCAGGGCGGCGGCCGCCTCGGCGGTGTCCCCGGTGAGGTACTTGGTGTCTGGGAACTGGTCCAGCACGGAGAGGTCCGGTTGGGTGGGCATCAACTGAAAGGCCCGGGCGAAGAGGAGGAAGGCCTCTCCCCGGGGGATGGGCTGGTCCAGCGTGTCGGCGAAGCGCTGGTCCAGCAGACCGGCGTAGACGGCCTTGGCAACGTCTTGGGCATACCAAGCCCCTTCGGGAATGGAAAAGCCGGAGGTGTCCCCTTGGCCGGTGACGTGGAGCACCCGGCAGAGAATGGTCACTGCCTGGGCGGTGGTGAGGCTGCTGTTAGGGGCCATGGTGGTGGTACTGCTGCCTTGCAGAATGCCGTCTTCGTAGGCCTGCTGCAGGGTAGCTTCTGCCCAGTGGCCTTTCACATCGGTGAAATCCTGAAAGGCAGCTTGCGCAGTGGTGGCCATCCCCAGGACCATGGACGAGGCCAGGGCTAGGGACAGCAGTTTTTTCATGGGTTGTTTCATCTCTCGTTCCTCCCGTGTTGGAGTCATTTCCAGGCTTGTCCAGAAGGCATCTGGAAGCCTCTGCCCTTAGTGTACTGGATTTTCTAAGAAAATGCAACAGGAAGTAGGGGGTCCTCTTCCCCGCTTTTTGGCAAAACAGCACAGCGTTTGACGCTGTGCTGTGAGGAAACTGTGTTAGGGATGAGGATCCTGGCGATAGCTGTAGGAATTTAACCGCTGCCGCTGGGCCTTCCAGTCTGGAAAAATATGTGCCAGACAAGCGTAAAAGGCCTTGGAATGGTTGGGGTGGACAAAATGGACCAACTCATGGCAGACCACATAGGCGACGCAGTCAAAAGGGGCCTCCACCAGTTGCCGGGCAAAGGTCACCCGCCCTTTGGCGGGGGAGCAGCTGCCCCAGCGGGAGGTCATGGACCGCACGCGAATCTCTGGCATCGGCACCCCAAAGGGGGCCAGTTGGGGCTGGTATTGGCGGCACAGCTGCGTGGTAACGGTGAGGCAGGTCTGTTTCAGAAAGGCCTCCATAGCCCGCACCCGGCGCTGCGGATCCTCAGGGTCCGGCAACGTGAGGAGAAGGTGAGAGGGTGCCTGCCGAACCTCAACCTTAGGGCCTGGCTGGAGGCGGAGGGGATAGGGCTTGCCCAACAGGTAGACCATTTCCCCTGGACCGTAGGTGTGGGCCTTCGGACGCAGGGGGGCTTGGGCGGCGAACTGGTCCAGCGCCCGAAGGAGAAAGGCGGAACGCTGGCGGAGCACGGCGTCTACCGCCTCCGGGGAGACCCACGGCCCTGCGGAAACCCTCACAGACCCATCGGCATGGACCCGGATGTTGATGTTTTTCACGGGCTTCTGAGTCAGCTCGTAGGGGATGGTCCGTCCCTCCAAGAGAAGGGTGCGCTTCACCCCTGGGGACTCCTGGGCTCCAGCTGGAGGAAGGCCTTGACCAGGGAGGTCTCTCCCCGTTTGATTTGTACGGCCAACTGCTCGCTGGTCTCCTGGCAATAGACCTGCAGTTCCTCCCCTTCCACAGCTTCGCTGACGTAGTGGACGTCAAAATCCCGGATGCGGTGGGTGTTCCAGAAGGAGGAGGGGCGGGTGTCCAGGATCAAGCGGACGTAGTCCGTGTTGTTCATATGCTGGTTCATATCGGTGTCCGAGGTGCGGACCTGGTGGCGAAGGGCCAGGTCCTCTTCCCCCAACTTCAGCTTGGTGCGGCAGAAGGGGTCGGTAAACACCGGGGCAGGCCAGGTCAGGTCCCGGGGGAAGGGGGTGGTGTCCGTCTTGCGAAGGGCGTGGGTGGTGACGTCGATGGCGCAGGTCTCTTGCCGGGCGCGGAGGAGGGGCGTGCCGTCCATTCCCTCCAGCAAGAGGTTGAGGTGGATGGCCACCGGGGAGACCTTCACCGGGAAGGCGGTGAGTTTTACCCGGTCCATCCACCGGATGGGGCCGTCATACCGCAGCTTGGTGCGGGCCACTGCCCAAATCACCTGGTGGGACTGGGACAGACGAATGGCGTCGCATTGGTAGGTGTAGAAGAGCTCCGTCATGGCGTCTTGGAGCAGGAGGGTAGCCTGGGTCAGGCCCAGCTCACAAAAACGGTCGGAATAGGTGGAGGTGATGAGCAGTTCTTTGGTATAATGATTCTTCACAGGGGGTGCTCCTCTCACAGTTCTCCCAAGACCGGTGGGGAAAAGAGTTTTTCCTTGCCTTCGGGTGGGGGATGGGATATACTGGCGGTGGAAAAAAGTCCAGGCACTGGGGCCAGAAGGGATTTCTTCCTGATTTGATTCTTTTGTAGCTTAGTTTACAACATTTTTTTCAAGGAGGCAAGGGGGGCCTGTGGCAGAAAATTATACATATATTGTGAAATGCCGGGACGGGACCTTGTACACCGGCTGGACCAATGACTTGACCAACCGTCTGCTGGCCCACAACGCGGGAACCGGCGCGAAGTATACCCGCTCCCGCCGCCCGGTGGTGCTGGTCTACCAAGAGCAATTTGCCACCAAGGAGGAAGCCATGCGCAGGGAATGGGCGATCAAACAGCTGACCCGGGCGCAAAAGCTCCGCTTGATCGCAGAGCACCCAACAAAGAAAACACCGTGCGGAACCCCATAGGAGGCTCTGCACGGTGTTTCTATTTTGAGAGTGGTCTCATACTTGGGCCAGGAGCGGCTCCTCTGGCAGCAGCGGCTGGGTGGTTTCCACGCAGGGACGAATGGCATGGAACTGAAACTGGAGGGAGGTTTTCCCCAGGAACTGGTTTTCCTCCACCACACCCAGCAGATCCACGGTGCCCGGGCAGCCCAGGTCCAGGTAAGCGGCGGTGAGGTCAAACCCCACTGCGTCAGAGACTTGGCCGAAGAGTTTCAAATGCTCGTGCCCCTTCCCCATGAGGCGATAGCACTGTCCCCCTCGGGTTTGGAGGCGGAGGCCCCGCAGGGCCAGCACCGGCTTTTCTGCACTGGGACCGTACGGGGCGTGGGCTTTGAGCACCGAAAGGACGGCGGGCAGGTCAGCCTCGGTGACATCCAAATCGTAGTACAGCGTGTCATCGGCGGCTGGGGGGCGGTTGTCCTGGGCCCACTGGGTGATGGCCTGCCCCATGGGGCCGTACTGCCCCTCAGAGACGGTGATGCCGGCCGCCCCGGCGTGGCCGCCGGCACTTTCCGCGAAGGGCGTGACCACAGGGATCAGGGGGGAGAGGTCAAAGTCCCCATAGGTCCGGCCAGATCCCCGGAGCAGGCCAGGGGCACTGGCAATGTCGGAGAAGACGAAGGCAGGGCGTTGGTGGGCCTCGCTGAGCTTTCCGGCGACGATGCCCACAATCCCCTCCGGGATTCCCTGGCATCGGACCAAAAGAATGGGCGCCTCCTCCTGCCCGGCGGCGGCTTCCTCCACCGCCGCCAGCCACTGGGCCACCAAGTCCTTCCGGCGCTGGTTGATGGCCTTCATCTTGGCGGCGTAACCAGCTGCGGCAGCAGGCTCTGTGGTGATGAGTGCTTTGAGTACCGATGCGCTTCCCGCGTCAAACAGCCGGCCTGTGGCGTTGAGGATGGGGGCCGTTTGGAACTTGATGGTGTCCTCCGTATAGGGGCGGGGGGACAGGTCCAGCACAGACTTGAGGCCAGGGGAGATCTGCTGGTACCAACTGTCCCGGTTGATGACGGTCAGCCCCGACATGACCAACCGCCGGTTGTCCCCCGTGAGGGGCATCACATCAGCCAAGGTACCCAGGCAGGCCAGCACCAGCAGGTCGAAAAAGAGATCCTTTTTCTCCTGGGAAGACTCCTCTCGGCACAGGTACTCGGCCAGTTTATAGGCCAGCCCGGCGCCGCAATAGTGCTCATACCCGTTTCGTTCCGGATGCAGGTGGGGGTCCACGATGACGTCGGCGGGGGGAATCTCTGCCTGGGGCAGATGGTGGTCTAGGATCAACACCACATTCCCCGCCGCCTTGGCAGCCTGGATGGGCTCCACAGCGGCAATGCCGTTGTCCACGGTGATGAGGAGGGAGTGGGAGATGCCCTCCACCAGGGAGTGGGTGATTCCGTAGCCGTTGGTAAAACGGCGGGGGATGATGGCCCGGGGGGAGACGCCGAAATGGTGGAGCAGTTTTACCAGGATGGCAGTGGCGGTGACGCCGTCTGCGTCATAGTCGCCGACGATGACCACGGGCATGTCCCCTTGAAGGGCGCAGCGGACGATGAGATCGGCTGCGGCAGGAATCCCGTCGATTGCCTCAGGGGGGACGGGGCAGGGGGCGAGAAGTTCCTCCTCGCTGCCCTCTGCCCGGGCTAGGATTGCCTCTAAGATGGTGGTTGCATTGCCCCTTTTTTGCCATACCTGCATGTTGTATCGTGCCTCCTGGGAAACGGTTCGTTGCGATGGGATGAAAGTGTTCCCTAGTATACTATGGATGGGGGCCCAGGTCAATGGGGCTGGCAGTTCCCGCCCCCGATGGGGGCG
>OLPO01001773.1_pt1 | contig 14077 bp, 10 predicted proteins | sample 1672831 | NCBI WGS metagenome assembly OLPO01 (sample SAMEA3136728, study PRJEB25190) | human gut metagenome
TGGCGATGGTGGTGTTGAACGTCAGGTCGCCCTTGAGGAACAGGCCGTTGGCCTTGCGCTCCTCGGTGATGAGGGCAAAGCCGTGGTCCATTGCGTCGCGGGCGCTCGAGAAGTTCATCAGGCGGTCGCGGAAGTAGACACGGCCGGCGGCGCGGGTGCGCACGCCGAAGATGGTCTCCAGAAGCTCGGTTCGACCGGCGCCGACCAGGCCATACAGACCGAAGATCTCGCCCTTGCGGACGTCGAAGGTGACGTCCTTCAGGTGCGGCTCGTACTTGGTGGAAAGGTGCTGGACCGACAGGATCGGCTCGCCGGGCTCGTTGTCGACCGGCGGAAAGCGGTTCTCGAGCGAACGGCCGACCATTGCGGAGATCAGCTCGTTCATGTCGGTGTCCTTGGTGCTCTTGGTCATGACGAGGTTGCCGTCACGAAGCACCGAGACGTCGTCGCAGATCTCGAAGATCTCGTCCATCTTGTGCGAGATGTAGACGAGCGCGATGCCCTGGCTCTTGAGCATGCGCATCATCGAGAAGAGCTTCTCGACCTCCTGGGCCATGAGCGACGAGGTGGGCTCGTCGAGTACGATGACCTTGGCGTTGTAGGAGATCGCCTTGGCGATCTCGCACATCTGGCGCTGCGAGACGCTCATGTTCTTCATCGGCTGCGTGAGGTTGACCGTCATGCCGAGGCGACGGAACAGGTCCGAGGCCTCCTTCTTCATGCGGGCCTCATCGATGATGCCGGCGCCGTTGACGGGATAGCGACCCAGGAACAGGTTGTCTACCACGTTGCGCTCGAGGCACTGGTTGAGCTCCTGGTGGACCATGGCCACGCCGTTCTCGAGCGCGTCCTTAGGACCGGAGAAGCTCACCTCCCTGCCGTCGAGGATGATGTCACCCTCGTCCTTCTGGTAAGTGCCAAACAGGCACTTCATCATGGTGGATTTGCCTGCGCCGTTCTCGCCCATGAGCCCCATCACGGTGCCGCGACGCACATTGAGGTTGATGTGATCGAGGACCCTGTTACGGCCGAACGACTTGCTCATCCCTTTGATTTGCAGGACGTAGTCCTCTTGCTCATCCGCCATTTGATCACCCCTCTTTACCCCTAGAAATTGATAACGTACTCATCCCTTACCGGGAAAAGGCCGGGAAGAGGACCTACCCCTCCCCGGCCCGCTGCCAACGTTAAAGCTGGACGATAGCTAGACCTACGCCAGGAGCGAGGTGTAGGAGGAGCCGTTGTCGGTCTTCACCATGTTGATGGCGAACGCGTCGTACTCGCCCGGGTTGCCGAGGCGGTTGGTGATGTTGGACTCGGTCTGACCGTCGCCGCCGATGTACTCGACCTTGAGGTTGAGCAGCTTGTCGTACTTCTGGAGCAGCGGCTGGTACGTGGCGGACAGGAAGTTGTCGGCCGCGTTGTAGATGTCGAGCCAGACCTTCTTCTCCGGGCTCTTAGAGGCGTCGAGCTGAGCCTGGGCGCCGTCATACAGAGCGGTGGCGTCGGCGAACTTGTCGGCGTTCTCGGCGGTGACGGCGAGGTTCATCGCGTAGTAGGAGCGATCCTCCTCGCTGTACTTGAAGTCGGCCTCGTCGAGGACGTTGCCGGCGTCGTCGGCCTCGGAGATGCCGGTGTTGATGTCCACGCCGTCGAGCGCGTTACGGAGCAGGCGAAGGGTGAGGTAGGCCTGGACGGCCGGGTTCTGGGAGATGGTGCCAGCGTAGCCCTCGGAGATGGCGGCAACAGCGTCGGAGTTGGCGTCATAGCCGAAGGTCGGGACCTTGTGCTCCTTGGACCACTTGTTGAACATGGCCATACCCATGCCGTCGTTGTTGGAGACGATGACGTCGATCTGGTCGCCGAAGGAGGAGGCCCAGGAGCTCAGGGTGTTACCGGCAGTGGCGGCATCCCAGGTGGCACCGGCAGAGTTCTTCATCTCCTGCGAGGCAAGCTCACGGACCTTGTACTTCTTGCCGTTGACCTCGATCTCGCCGTCCTTGACGACGGTGGCGGAGCCGTCGGTGTTGTTGCCGGCGGCCTCGGAGACGATGGCGCCGTCCTTCTCGACAGCGGTGCCGAGGGCCTTGCGGCAGCCACGGGTACGGGCGATGGAGTCGTTGTGACCCACGTCGCCGATGGCGAGGACGTAGCCGATGATGCCGTCGCCGTTGCGGTCGATCTTGTCGATGTTCGCCTTGATGTAGTCGACGACCATCTGACCCTCGAGCTCGCCGCCCTGGTTGGCGTCGAAGCCGACGTAGTAGGTGTCCTTGTTCCAGTTGAGGGTGGTCATGTCGAGCTCACCGGTGGAGCTGTTGGACGGCTGGCGGTTGAAGAAGACGACCGGCTTGTCCTTGTTGGCGACCGCGTCACCGCCGGCGGCATCATCGCCGCCACCGCCACAACCCACGAGGCCGCTGGCGGCCACGGTGGTCAGGCCAAGACCACAGTACTTGAGGAAATCACGACGAGAAACTGCCATAACGATCTTCCCTTCCCTATCTGCGTGCCTTACGCACGCCATTTATCTTGCAGCGGGACGGATCCCGCCGAGACACCAGAGGAACGGTGACGCAAGGGCTTGCTGGGTTGACCACTCATCCGTGGCCATCTTCAATTGCGTACGCTAACATTCACGCGCCGCAACAATCACGAAACATTCTTGAACAATGCCGAACGGTCTGTTTTGCAACCGCGAACGGCACCAATTGAAAAGGGCCGCCTTCTGGTAAGCGAGGCGACCCTTCAGAAAAATCGCAGCTAGTCGGATCGGCGCCTAGAGACCGACCGGCGCCACCGAGGCGCGCTCGACGAGGGTGCCGGGGATGCGGATGGCCACCACCGGGTTGTCGGCCGGGTCGAGCGGGATGGCGTGCTCGAAGGCGGTGCGGCCGCGCCGGTGGTTGTCGAAACGCACGGTGGTGAGCCTGCTGTTGGGGACGTAGTCAGCGAGCGAGTCGTCGACGCCAACCACGCTCACGTCCTCCGGCACGCGCAGGCCGTGGTCGCGTAGGGCCCATATGACACCGTTTGCCATCTGGTCGTTCGCGGCGAAGACCGCGGTGAACACACGATCGTGCTCGAGCATGCGGCAGGCCGCCTCGTAGCCGCTGTCTGCCGACCAGTCACCTCGAACCGCCTCGACGACGGGCAGTCCCCTCTTCCGGAGGGTGTCGCGCCAACCTGCCTGGCGATAGCCCTCGTCGATGGAGGACTCGGGGCCGGCGACATAGCGGATCTGGGTGTGGCCGTTGGCCATCAGGTGGCCCATCAGCGTGAGGGCGCACTGGTACTGGTCGGAGTCGACCGTAGTGCAGCGCGGGTGTTCGCGCATCGACACGATCACCGACGGCAGGCCAGGCAGCGGCGTGAACTCGTCGAAGTCCGGCGCCAGGCGGCTCATGCCGAAGATGACGCCGTCGACGGGCAGGGCCGCCATCGAGCGCGACGCCTCGCCCAGCGAGAACTCCTTGTCCTTGCTGACCTCGATCAGGGTCACGGCGTAGCCACGCTCGCGCGCGGCGGCGGTGATGCCGTCGAGCATCGAGAGGTTGCCGAACTCGGTGATGTCGTTCACGCACAGGCCGACGGAGTGGTACCTGCCGTCCCTGAGGGAGCGGCCCGCGTAGTTGACGCGAAAGCCAAGCTCGTCCATCGCCTCGCGCACGCGCTTGCGGGTGCGCTCGCTGACGTTGGGCATGTCGTTGGCCACACGCGAGACGGTCTGCTGCGAGACGCCGGCAAGGCGCGCGACGTCGTTCATCGAGACCGTACGGCCGGGCTGCACCCGCTCGTCCGCTCGCCCGCTTCCACCCATTTGACATCCACCCCCATAGACGCTCGCGGCCATTTGCTCGTCGGCCGACACTTTATAGCTGCACAGGATACCACCCGACCACTCGCAGGGACTTTTGGACCGATTGCGGGAATTGGCCCAAAAGTCCCCCGCGATGTAATGAGTACGTTAACAATAATACTGAGAAGAACCTGTGCGACTCTGCCAAACGGCAGCTCAGGCACAACAAACGACCTTCGGGGGCATGTCATGGCTGACATCAAGCGCTTTGGCAAGACCGACGACGGAACGGACGCGAGCGTCTACACGCTCTCATGCGGCGAGGTGACGGCACGCGTCACGGACTTCGGCGCGACCCTGCTCTCGCTGTGCGCCCCCGACCGAGAGGGACGCCAGGCCGACATCGTGCTCGGGTTCGACCGGCTGGACGGCTACTTCGACAACCCCGCCTGCTACGGCGCCACCATCGGCCCGTCCGCCAACCGCACCGACCGAGGCCGGGTCGCCATCGGCGGGACCACCTACCAGATGCCGCGCAACGACGGACCCAACGGCCGCAACAACCTGCACACCGACCTCACACATGGCCTGCACAAACGCGTCTGGGACGCCACCGCGGCCGAGGACGGCACCTCCGCGTCCTTCTCGATCGACCTCGCCGACGGCGAGCTCGGCCTTCCCGGCAACCGCCGCTTCACCGCGACCTACTCGCTGGCGCCCGCGGCGGAAGGCGGCGTGGCGCTCACCGTGGAATACGCCTGCGAGTCGGACGCCCCCACCTTCGTCAACATGACAAACCACACCTACTGGAACCTCGCCGGCCACGACTCCGGCCTCGCGCTCGCCCAGATGGTAAGCGTCAACGCAAGCCGGTACCTGCCGCTTCGCGACGACAACGTCTCCGCGGGCGAGGTTGCCGACGTCAGCGGCACCCCCTTCGACTTCCGCAGGCCCAAGACGCTCGGCCGCGACATCAACCAGGAGAACGCCCAGCTTGCCCAGGGACGCGGCTACGACCACTGCCTGTGCGTCGACGGCTACGAGCCCGGCGCGGCGCCTCGCCACGCCCTGAGCGCCGAGGACCTCGCCTGCGGCCGCACCCTCGACATCTACATCACCACGCCCGGCGCGCACCTCTACACCGGCAACTGGCTCGACGACACCGACGCCAAGGCGGGAGCCACCTACACCCCGCGCTGTGGCTTCGCCTTCGAGCCCGAGTTCTGGCCCGACAACATGCACCATGCCGACTGGGCCCACCCCACCTGCGAGCCGGCCCACCCCTACTCCCAGACCATCGTCTATCGTTTCTCCAACAAGTAGCAGGCAAAACGGTCGCGACCCGCGCCGGCGGGCCACCCGAGAAAGGAAGCACCATGAGCGAGAACGTCTGCCCCGATCTTCTCTCCCACCTCACCGAGCTGTTCGAGGCCTCGTTCGGCCCGGTGGACGGCAAGCGACTGCTGCACGTGCACGCGCCCGGCCGCTCCGAGATCTCGGGCAACCACACCGACCACGAGGGCGGCCACGTCATCGCCGCGGCCCTCGACGTCGCGGTCGACGGCCTGGCCTGCGCCAACGGCACCAACGTCGTGCGCGTGGCCTCCGAGGGCTACCCCCTGTTCGAGGTGTCCCTGGACTCGCTGGACGTCCGCGAGGACGAGAAGGGCACCACCGCCAGCCTCGTCCGCGGCATGGCCCACGAGGTCGCGGTCGCAGGCGCCACGCCGGCGGGCTTCGATCTCGCCATGACCTGCACCGTCCCCTCGGGCGGCGGCCTGTCCAGCTCCGCCGCCGTCGAGGGCGCGTTCGGCCGCGCGATGGAGGTGCTGTGGGACGCCACCGCGGCAGAGCCCGTCGCCCTCGCGCAGATGAGCCAGCGCACCGAGAACAACTACTACGGCAAGCCCTGCGGCCTGATGGACCAGGCCGCCGTCTGCCTGGGTGGCCTCGCCTTCATGGACTTCGAGGACTCCGCCAACCCCAAGACCCAGAAGCTCGAGCTCGACTTCGAGGACCACGGGTACGCCCTGGTGCTCGTCAAGGTCGGCGCCGACCACGCCGCCTCCACCGACGACTACGCCGCCGTCCCCGGCGAGATGCAGGCAATCGCCGCCAAGCTCGGCCACGCCCGCCTGTGCGAGGTCGACAAGGCCGACTTCGACCGCCAGGTCCCCGCGCTGCGCGAGCAGTTCGGCGACCGTGCCGTGCTGCGCTGCATCCACTACTGGTACGAGAACGGCCTCGTCGACCGCCGCTGGGACGCCCTGCAGTCCGCCGACGTCGACACCTTCCTGCAGCTGACGCGCGCCAGCGGTGCCAGCTCCGCCATGTACCTGCAGAACGTCGTGGCCGAGCTCGGGCGCGAGCAGCCCGCGATGTACGCCCTGGGCCTGGCCGAGCACGTCCTGGACGGCCGCGGCGCCGTCCGCATCCACGGCGGCGGCTTCGGCGGCACCATCCAGGCCTTCGTGCCGCTGGACCTTGCCGACGAGTTCGTCGAGCGCATGGACTTCTGGCTCGGCGCTGGCTCCGCCCGTCGCTACGCCGTCTCCGACAAGGGGGCGTACGCGGCATGGCTGTAACCGAGACCTCCCGCCTGCGCGACGCCGCCCAGGCGCTCGTCGACTACTGCGTCAACCACGGCTTGCAAAAGGCCGCCGACCGAGTCTGGTCCTACAACGCCGTCCTCGAGTGCGCCGGTGCCCTTGGCCCCGCGCCCGACGTCGACTGGGTGCTCGCCGAGGCCACGCCCGCCACGGACGATACCTTCGACCTCGACGCGGCACTTCTCGACATCGCGGAGGCGGCCGTGGCAAACGGCGTCGCCGACGACACCGCCAGCGGCCGCGACCGCGTGGCATGCCGCGTGATGGGCCTGCTCATGCCCAAACCCTCGCAGGTCGCCGACGAGTTCGCCCGCCTGGCCACGGCGGACGGCCCCATGGCCGCCACCGACTGGTTCTACCGGCTGTGCTGCGACGCCGGCTACGTGCGCCGCTCCGCCATCGCGCGCAACATCGAGTGGTCCACCCCCACCGGCTGGGGCGACCTGGAGATCACGATCAACCTCTCCAAGCCCGAGAAGGACCCGCGCGAGATCGCGGCCGCAGGCACCGCCAAGGACACTGGCGAGAAGTACCCCGCGTGCCAGCTGTGCATCGAGAACGAGGGTTACCCCGGACGCGCCGCGAGCGCGGCGGGCGGTGCCCACCCCGCGCGCCAGAACCTGCGCATCATCCCGATCGAGCTCGGCGGCGAGCGCTGGGGCCTGCAATACTCCCCCTACGCCTACTTCAACGAGCACTGCATCGCCATGAGCAGCCACCACCGCCCCATGCACATCGACCGCGCCGCGCTCACGTGCCTGCTCGACTTCGTCGACACCGTGCCCGGCTACTTCATCGGCTCCAACGCCGACCTGCCCATCGTCGGCGGCTCGATCCTGTCGCACGACCACTTCCAGGGCGGCGCCCACGAGTTCCCGATGATGCGCGCCAAGGTTACCTCCGAGTTCGCGATGGACGGCTTTGCGGACGTCACCGGCGCCGTGCTGCGTTGGCCGCTGTCGGTCGTACGCCTGCGTAGCGCCAGCAGGGACAGCCTGCTGGATGCCGCCACCCACGTGATCGACGCGTGGCGCGCCTGGTCCGACGAGTCTGTGGGCGTCGCCGCGCACGACGAGGACGGCACGCCGCACAACACCGTTACCCCCGTCGTTCGCCGCGTGGACTCCGCCGGCCACGTGGGTGGCGATGCCTACGAGGTCTACCTGGCCCTGCGTTGCAACGTCACCTCCGACGAGCACCCGCTGGGCGTCTTCCACCCGCACGCCGAGTACCACCACATCAAGAAGGAGAACATCGGCCTGATCGAGGTCATGGGCCTGGCCATCCTGCCCGCGCGCCTCGTCGGCGAGCTTGCCGCCGTTCGCGAGCACCTGCTCGCAGGCGACGTCGCGGGCCTGGCAGACGACGCGCCCTGCGCGAGCCACGCCGCCTGGGCCGCCGACGTCTACGAGCGCCGCGGCCCCGAGCTCACGGCCGACAACGCAACCCGGATCCTGCACGAGGAGGTCGGCGCCGTCTTCGGCCACGCGCTCGAGGACGCGGGCGTCTTCAAGTGGGACCGGGAGGGCCGCGCTGCCTGCGACCGCTTCGTCACGAGCCTGTAGCGCCACGCGTCGCGCACCCGACGACACGCGGGCGCCACACCGCGCAGAAGTATCGCCAACGGCGCACAAACAATCCCCTGACACGAGGAGGGACCCGAGCCCAAAGCCCGGGTCCCTCCTCCTTTCGGACGTTGTCATAGTCTGACGCCCGTGATGCCCATCACGCCCATCACGTCGGCGCTTGTCGACGGAGCGGGCGGATTGTCGCGGAACGGTCGAACGCCCCGGTGCCGTTTGGCAGGGCGAGTCGCGCCGCGCGCTTCGCGAACCTCGCGTCCGGGTAAGTAGTTCCAAATGGAGATGCCGTACGAGGAAGGCAACCCTCATGGACCAGAGCCTGCCGAGAAGTTCTGGGCCGGTTTGCGGTCGCGCCGCCGACCGCGAGTGGCGCTACCCCCTACCGCTGATGTGCACGCCGTTCGAGCCTGGCACCCTGGACGATGTCCTGGCAGCCATGCCGGACGACGACTTCGGCGCCATAGCGCATGCCGAGGCCTGCTACTACCGCGGCCAGCCTGAGGAGGCCGCGCGCCTGGCCGCCCCCTACCTGACGTCGGACGACATATCGCTGCGCATATCGGCCTGCATGTTGTGTGCCTACGCCAGCCTCTCGCTGGGAAAGTCGTTCGTCGCGCGCACCGCCCTCAAGAGCCTTGCCACCATGCGCTCGTGCCCCGAGGTGTCGCAGGACCCGCGCGCCAGGGCATCCTACGGGCTGTTCGCGGCGAGCGCATGCGTACTTCTCCACCTGCCGCCACCAATCTCGCCCGTGGAGTTCATGGAGACGGCACCGCTTCTGCCCGAGGGGTTGCGGCTGTTTGCCAGCTACGCGCTGGCGCACCACATCTACCTGGCCGGCGACCACGGCCGCTGCGTCGGCATGGTGGAAAACGCCCTCTTCATGAAGCAGGACACCTATCCGATACCCGAGCTGTTCCTGCACCTGATGGCCTCCATCGGCTGGATCAACCTGCGCGACAAGCCCAAGGCCGAGGACCACTTTGGCAGGGCATGGGCGCTGGCGCGGCCCGACGACCTCATCGAGGAGTTCGGCGAGCACCAGGCGCTGCTGCAGGGCATGGTCGAGTCGTGCATCAAGCGGGAGAACCCCGCCGACTACGCGCGCATCATCGCGGTTGCCAGGCGCTTTAGCCAGGGCTGGCACGGCGTCCACAACCCCAAGGCGGGGGCCGCGGTGGCCGCGAACCTCACGCCGACGGAGTTCGTCATCTCGATGCTGGCGTGCCGCGGCTGGACCAACGACGAGATCGCCCGACACATCGGCGTCTCGCGCGGCACCGTCAAGAACCGCCTGTCCAACGCATACGCGAAGCTCGGCGTAAAGAACCGCGCGGCCCTCAAGCAGCACATGCTGCAATAGGGCCGCGCGAGTCCCGCGGGCGCGCCGGAGCGGATGGCGCATGCGGGAGGAGGCTCGCCCGCCGCCGCCGTGACAACGACGGGCGAGAAGTGCGTCTAGCTGCGCTTGCGACTAAAGACCAGGCCACCCAGAAGGGCGGTGATACCCGTAAGGACGGTTGCCACCAGGCCGTTGGCCATGGTGTCGCCCGTGGCCGGAATCTTGGCAGTGGTCGGGGTCGGCTTGGCCACGACCTTCTCGGCCTTCTCGACCTTGTGCTCGGCAGGCTTTATGACGGGCTTCTCCTCATCGCCGCCGACGGGCTTGCCCGCGTTCGGGACGATGACGGCGAACTTGGCGACGCCGTCGTTGATGATGGAGTCCAGAACCTCGCCGGGAAGGGCGATGAGCTGGCCGGCCATAACCGACGGGTTGTCCTGCGTGGCGGCGACGTAGAGGTCGCGCACGACCCCGCCCTCGGGGGTCTGGACGAGGCAGTTGACGAGCTTGATCGTGCCGACCGCGCTTCCGTCCCTGCTGACGGCGGTGGCGGCGATCGCGGCATCGAGACCAGCCGCGGTGACGTGGGAATTGTCGATCACGACGGTCGCGGGCTTGAGGCCGTGGAACGTGTTTGCCAGGATGCCGTAGACCATGCCGACGTCGCGGCCGGCGATGTCTTCTGCGTCGCCATCCGCCAACAGGTAGTTGATCTCGGGCTCCTGGCCCTTGTTGTAGCGAGCGATGGCCTCGACGGTGGAGTCGCTGATATAGATGGCGCCGCCCGCCTCGTCCCGGTCGAGGTTGAAGGCGTGGATACCGTACGCGTAGACGCCCTCGGCCTCCAGGTGGACGTTGGAGCCGTTGCGGATAGTGACGTCGCCGCCAAACCCCACGAGCGCGGCGGCGTCGTGCATCCCGGCGCTCGCCAGGACGTCGGAGCCGTCGATGGTGACGTTGGTGCCCTGGATGCCGACCTCGCCACCCTTGGCGGAAAGCGCGGTGCCCGTGACGTTGACGTCGCCGCTCGCCTCGACGGCGGCGAACCCCTTCGCCTCGACGTTGACGCGGCCGCCACCCTTGACCTCGACGTCCCCGTCCGCACGGATGCCGTTCTCGCCCGTGACGTCTACGGTGCCGGCGCCGTCGATCGTGATGTCGCCCTCGGACTTAATCGTCCCGGAGTAGCTGCTGGACTCTGCGGTCAGGGTGCTGTCGGCGCCACCGGTGATGGTGAGATCGGCTTGCTCCTTCTCGCCGTCCCGGACCTCGATGGCGGGACCCTCGCGGTCGTAGATCAGGTTATCGCCCGAGTAGTTGACGTCGAGCTTGCCGCCCGCGGCGATGGCGCCACCGTCGTAGCCGTTGAGCCTCATGTCGTCGGCGCCGTCCCAGGCCCAGGTGCCCGCCTCGTCGCCGGCCGCCGTCCCGGCGTTGTACGTCGTGCCGCCGACGTCGACCCACTCCGCGGCCAGGGCCACGTTGGGCACGAAGAGGCTGCCCGCGACCGCGACGCCCATGGCGCCCGCGATCAGGCGGCGGGTAGCACCCGACCAGTCGGCACGAACGCGGACGGCGCGACGTTGCCCGACGGGGTTGGAGAAGTGCCTCTTGCTCATGGTGTGCTCCCCTCTTTCGCGGTGCTTCTCGACACCCCTAGCGTCGGGTGGGATGGGGTTGGGCGGTAGTGCCGTTTGGGGGGCAAAACGGCCAACGGCGAGAAGTGCCGCGAGTCGGTGGGGCGTGGGCCGAATTTGTGTCCGAGCCCGGCCGTACCATGCGTGCATTAGGAAAAGTGCAGGCCAAAGACCCATTTGGCGAGACACGACGCCTGGAGGAGCCATGCCCGGAAGCGCATACAGCAGCGACATCGTCATCGACCTGGAGTTCACCCCGACCAACGGGCGCAACCGCCACTGGAGAAACAGCCGACCCGCGGCGGGTTCGATGGCCGACAAGGCCCTTGCCGACAAGCTGGAACACGAGATCGTCGAGATTGGCGCCGTAAGGGTCGATGCCAGGGGAAACGCGATCGACGAGTTCTCCCGCGTCGTCAAGCCGACGATCGCGCGTGGCGTCTCGGGCTTCGTGAACCGGCTCACGGGCATCCGGGACGAGGAGCTGACTGGCGCCCTGCCCCTGGGCGCCGTTTTGGACGAGTTCTGCCAATGGACCGGGCCGGGTGCGCGCATGGTTGCCTGGAGCAAGTCGGACCAATTCCAGATTGCGTGCGAGTGCGGCGTAAAGGGAATCGACACGAACGGACTTCCCAGCCGTTGGATGGACATCCAGCGGCTCTACCCCAGGCTCATGGGACTTCCCAAGCGCTCGGTCGCCCTCGAGGAGGCGGCCGACTGGTGCGGAATCGAGTTCGACCGTTATCGCGCACACCGCGCGCTGTACGACGCCCGCAAGACCGCCGAGCTCTTTGGCCTCATGCACGACGGCGGCCTGCGAACCCAGCGGAAGGCAATCGAGTCGCAGGTAAGCGATGGGTCCGAGTCGGAAAGTCTCTCCTCCAACGTCGGGAGCAGGTGCTCCGGGCTCGCGGAGCTTCTCGACAGCCTCCGCTTGCAGGAGGCGGTATAGAGCCGCAAATGCGGCACGCCTCGAAGCACGGTCGACGCGGAAACGACACGCCGCTCGAACGGCAGGTCCCGCGACGCAAGAGGCCCCTCTCCCCCGGCAGACAACTAACTGCCAGGTGGAGGGGTCCATGCTCATGCTCATGCGCGGGCCAAACGACGCGCGACGCCAGGGCAATCAGGCGACACGGCCGCGTCGACGCGCTCGCACGCGTTGCCAGGACGGCTAGTCCTGCCTGCGCCTCATGACCTTGCTGCCGAGAAGTGCCATGAGGCCTGCAAGACCGGAGGCGGCCACGCCCGCGGCAGATGCGTCACCCGTGGCGGGAATACCCTTCGCCGAGGCAACGCTCGCCTTGGCAGAGCTCGGGGTCTTGGTCGTGGCCACGACCTGCTTGACCCCACCGTCGTCCTTCTTGCCAGGCTTGGTGTCGGACTCGGGCTTGGTCTCCTCGGGAGGTGCGATGACGGCGCTCTTGGCGACAGCCTCGTCGTAGGGGGAGTCAATCACGGCGTCACCTGTGCCAATGGTTTGGCCCGCCTCGTAAACGACGCCGTCGCTGAGCTCTTCCTTGTTGCGATAGTCAATGACCTTGCCGCCTTCAGGCGTCAGGATTGTGGCGCCTTCGATCTCGATGGTGCCGATCGCCTTGCCGTCCGCACTCATGGCAAGGGCAAAGATTGCCGCAGTGTCTCCCTCGGCCGTGACCTTGCTGCGGACGATCGAAATAGTCGCGGGCGTAATGCCCTCGCTGGTCTGGGCAAAGATGCCGATGTTCACGCCCCTGCGCTCGGGGGGGGTGAACTCACCATCCTGGTTTCCACTGTAGTGGTCGGGACCGTCGCCACCGATCTCGGCATAGCGGGCTATGGCCTTGACAACGGAGTCACTAATGTAGATGTGGCCACCCGACGTCCGCTTCATCGCCGGGGACGCCGAGGCCCTGCCGTTTGAAGCCCGGAGCTTTGACGCCGTGCTCTGCTCAAACAGCTTCCACCACTATCCACATCCAGAGAAGTTCTTCTCTGAGGCCGCACGCGTCCTACGCCCCGGCGGGCGTCTGATTCTTCGCGACTACACGTCGAACGATTTCGTGGTGTGGCTCATGAACAACCTCGAGCTTCCTTTAGCCCGCCTCATGGGCCACGGCGACGTCCGAATCTGCAAGGTGTCCGAGCTTCGCACGCTCACCGAAGGAGCCGGGCTCTTCCTGCTCAAGCTCGAGACGCAGAAGGGCTTCCGCGCGCATCTGGTGGCACGAAAGGAATAGCGAACCAAACCATAGCGCGCCGTCAAACAGGACGCGCCGCCACACCAGAATGCACTATCAAACAAGAAACGCGTCGTCACAAACGTGGCGGCGCGCTCTATTTACCAGATGCCGATGACGTGCTGCATGCCTAGGCTCACGCAGGCGATAGCGACCCAACAGCAGGCCCCCAGCGCGATGGGCTTGCCGCCCGTTCGCACGAGCTTGACGATGTCGGTGTTGAGGCCGATGGCGCTCATGGCCATCACGATGAGGAACTTTGAGAGCGTCTTGAGCGGCGCGGTGACGACAGCGGGCAAGACAAGCACGGTGGTCGCGAGGCTCGCGAGCACGAACAGGCCCACGAACGTCGGGAACGCGCGACGCAGGCTGAAGGTGCTCTTGCCCTCCCCTCCCGCGCGACGGTCGACGCGCATCTGCCACACGGCGAGCGCGAGCGTGATCGGGATGATGGCGAGCGTCCTCGTGAGCTTGACGATGGTGGCGGCGTCAAGCGTGTTGGCGCCCGGGTGCATGCCGTCCCACGCGGCAGCCGCAGCCGTCACCGAGGAGGTGTCGTTGACGGCGGTTCCCGCGAAGAGGCCAAAGCCCTCGTTGGTGAGGCCCAACATGCCGCCAAGGGTGGGAAAGACGAGCGCGGCGATCACGTTGAACAGGAAGATGACCGAGATGGCCTGCGCGACCTCTTCATCGCGCGCCTTGATGACCGGCGCCGTTGCCGCGATAGCCGAGCCGCCGCAGATGGAAGAGCCTACGCCCACCAGCGTTGCGATGCGTTCAGGAATGTGGAGCGCTTTGCAGAGCACGAATGCCACGATGAGCGCTGTGGCGATGGTGGAGACGATCACGGGCAGCGATTGGGCGCCCACGCGCACCACTTCTGCCAAG
>OLPO01001778.1_pt1 | contig 14060 bp, 9 predicted proteins | sample 1672831 | NCBI WGS metagenome assembly OLPO01 (sample SAMEA3136728, study PRJEB25190) | human gut metagenome
CATCTCCGTCCCTGCCAAGCAGTGTCACCTCGTCGAGCAGCTCCGCCTCAATATCCGTCACGTCGACCATGAACTGGTCCATACAGACCCTCCCCAGGATCGGCGCTTTCTTCCCACGGATCAGGACATATCCGCAATTGCTCAGGCTTCTCGGATAGCCGTCTCCGTAGCCGACCGGAATTGTCGCGATCCGCATCGGATGCTCAGCTACAAACGTTCCGCCGTAGCTGATGGCCGTCCCGGGTTCAATCATTTTTATGTACACAACATGTGACTTCAGCTCCATGACCGGAGCAAGCGGAATCTCTCTCGACACCTCATCAGACGGATAGATCCCGTAAATCGTAATCCCGGCCCGCACCATATCCATATTCGCCATTGGCAGCTCCAGAATCCCGGCGCTGTTCGAACAATGACGCAAAAATCCGTGAACGCCTGATGCCTCCATCGCATCACAGAAATCAGTAAACCGATGCATCTGCCGCATCGCTTCCTGCTTATCTGTCTCGTCTGCCCTTGCAAAATGTGTGAATACACCTTCGATTGACAGATGTCCCATCCCGCTGATCTTCTTCACCGTCAGAATGCTCTCTGCCGTATCGGCAAAGCCGATGCGGGACATCCCTGTGTCCACTGCAATGTGGATCGGCGCCCTCTTGCCGATGCGGGCCGCCGCTGCAGAAAACGCCTCTGCCATACGCTCCGTAAAGACTGCCGGGCGGATACCGTTCCGGATCATAGCCTCATAGTCTTCCTCAAATGTATAACCAAGGATCAGAATCGGCTTCGTAATCCCGGCGGCACGCAGCTCCAGTCCCTCACTCACGGCCGCTACTGCAAACCCCCAGATATAGGGATACGGTTCCACCAGCTTTGCAATCCTGACTGCTCCATGCCCGTAAGCATCTGTCTTGATGACCGCCACCATCTGCACGCCTTCTTTTAAATTAGCCTTCATACGCCGGAAATTTTCCTCTACCGCCTCCAGATGAATGTAGGCTGTGATTCTCCCATTGCTGTGCTCCATATCTATCCTTCCTTCCTCTGTAGTCTGTTCCAGTCCATTCAGGCGCTTTCTGTCTTTTTGCAGGCAGCTATTCCTGTACACCATCTCTGCGATCCTGCAGGCAGACAGCCAAAAGTCTGGACCGGCGCTTTAAAATTGCCGCAAAACTGTCCCGATCTGCCGGATCAGGTCTCCCGCCAGCATCGCATATCCGCCAAGCTTCCTCCTCGCTTCATCCCCGGCAAGCCCGTGCAGATACGCGCCAAAGACCGCCGCATCGAGCAATTCCATCCCCTGCGCCAAAAGTCCGCAGATCATACCGGTCAGCACATCCCCGCTTCCGCCGGTCGCCATACCGTCATTGCCGCTTGTATTGATGTAGATCGCTTCTCCGTCGGAAATAACCGTGCGCGCATCTTTTTCTACACAGATCAGATGCTGTGATTTCGCATAATTCCGGCAGCATTCAATCCGTTCATTCAGCACCTGCTGACTGGTCTTTTGCAGCAGCCGCGCCATCTCACCGATGTGTGGTGTCACAATTGCTGGCATAGCCCGTTTTGCCAGCAGCACCTGCCATTCTGCATGTGCTGCAAGCAGATTCAGCCCGTCCGCGTCGATTACGAGCGGTCCAAACCAGGCTTCCAAAACGGTTCCAAGCAGCACTCCGGCATGCTCCTCCACACCTAGTCCCGGACCAATTCCAATGACATCCGCCCACTCCATGGCACAGGTCAGTTTTTCTTTTGCATCTTCTGCGCTTCGGTACGCAGTAACGATTGCCTCCGGAAGTCTCGTCTGGAGCACCACGCGGTTGCACTCCGGTGTCAGCACGCGGACCAGCCCGCTGCCCATCCGGTATGCCGCCTCCGCGCAAAGACAGGCCGCTCCGCTCATCCCTTCCGCCCCGGCAATCAGCAGCACCTTCCCACACGTCCCCTTATTCGACCATGGCAGCCGTCCGGGAAGCCGGCATAAATCCTCCGGACCAGGAAGAAATGCAGCCGCATCTTCCTTCCGAACCGGTATTCCGACAGAGCGGCAGACGACTTTTCCGCAAAAATCCGCCGCCGGATACAGCACCTGACCAAGCTTCCGTGCAGCAAATGTCACCGTCATATCTGCCCGCACCGCCACAGAAGAAACATTGCCGGTGTCGGAGCGGATGCCGGACGGAATATCGACTGCTACTTTATACGCTGCAGAAGCATTGAGCTTCCCGATCAGCTCCGCATACGCTCCCTTCACATCCCGGGACAGGCCGATCCCAAGCAATGCATCTACAATAGTAGTATATTCCTTTTCCGGAAAATTTCTGACAATTTTTATATTGCAATTCTCGCAGATTGTCTTCTGACGACGACATTCTTCGGTCATTGACGCATCTTTTCCTGCAAAAAGTACCTCAACGGTAATCTTCTGCTCTGCCAGCAGTCTTGCGATTGCAAAACCGTCACCGCCATTATTGCCTGAACCGCATACGACAAGCACCGGTGCCGGTTGTGGTCTCGCCTTCAGAATTTCCTCTGTCACTGCGAGCGCTGCACGCTCCATCAGCACCATGGACGGAATTCCAAGTTCTTCTATCGCCGCCTGATCACACTGCTTCATTTTTTTCGCATCTACCAGATACTCCATAGCTCCATCCCTCCGAGATAAAACGGAAAAGGCTGCGTGCTCCAACTGCCGTGTCGCACCTCAGCCTCTGACTGTCTCATAGTTCGCGTTCTTTTTCCAGCTCCATGTGATTTAAATTGTAGGAAAGCTGCATCAGGCTCTCCGAAAGATGAACGCTCTCCACGATCACGTCCTTCGGCAGCTGCTGCAGATCGGTATGTGCAAAGTTCCAGATCGCCTTTACACCATTTTCCACGAGAATCGGCGCAAGCTCTTCTGCCCCGGACTTCGGAAGCGTCAGGGCTGCTATCTGGATCTGGTTATCTCGGATAAACTGCGGCAATTCGTCGGTCATACGAATCTCAATACCACGCACTGTCATGCCCTTCAGGCGTGGATTCACATCAAAGATGCCCTTGATCCAGAACCCGCGTTTCTCAAATTTTACATAGTTGGCCAGTGCCTGTCCCAGATTTCCGGCTCCGACGATGATCATGTTATACACACGGTCCAGGCCGAGAATTCTACCAATCTCGTTGTAAAGATACTTGACATTGTAGCCGTATCCCTGTTGTCCGAATCCACCGAAATTGTTCAGATCCTGCCGAATCTGAGATGCAGTGACGTTCATCATTTCGCTTAACTCGTTTGATGAAATTCGCTCAACTTTTTCCTCCAGCAAATTTCCGAGATAACGATAATATCGCGGCAGTCTTTTTATAACTGCTTTTGAAATTTCACGTTCTTCCAAAATTCCGCCCTCTTTTCCCTTTCCTTTTCTTCGGCATCCACCGTTCAAGAATGTCTTTTATCATTATATCGGGGTGTTTTTTTTTTGTCAATAAAACTGCATGGTAAAAGCTTCTCTGATCGCAAAAAAATACAAACAGATATTGAGTTTTCCCGTGTTTTCGTTATAATGGTGATGTTGGGGTCAAAAGCCCCGGCTATAGTACAGGATGAAGATAAAGGAGTACCCATGATACTTTCATGTCAGAATATCAGCAAGGCATTCGGAACCGAATGCATCGTAACACAGGCATCCTTCCATATCGAAGACCACGAAAAAGCCGCTATCGTCGGCATCAACGGCGCCGGTAAGACGACACTTCTGCGTATGATCGTCGGCGAGCTTGAGCCGGACTCCGGCGTCGTGGCACTCGCAAAGGGCAAGACATTCGGCTATCTTGAGCAGCATCAGGACATCCACGGTGATCAGACGATCTATGAGGAGCTGCTCAGCGTCAAGGAGGATGTACTCCGCATGGAGCAGCGCATGCGCGAAATGGAGCATGAGATGAAGCACCTTTCCGGTGATGCATTGCAGAATCTTATGGAACAGTACAACCGCATTTCCACAGAATTTGAGCATCAGAACGGCTATGCCCTGCAAAGTGAACTCGTCGGTGTGCTCAAGGGCCTTGGATTTACAGAAGATGAATTTCAGAAGAAAATCGCGACCTTATCCGGCGGTCAGAAGACACGCGTCGCGCTCGGACGTCTGCTGCTCTCCTCCCCGGATCTTTTGCTGCTCGACGAGCCGATCAACCATCTGGACTTAAATTCCATCGCATGGCTTGAAAACTACCTGATCAACTACAAAGGCGCCGTTCTGATCGTCGCCCACGACCGGTATTTTCTGAATCGCGTCGTCACAAAAATCATCGAGCTGGACAACGGAAGGGTCATGACCTTCTCCGGCAATTACTCCGCCTATGCGGAAAAGAAAGCACAGCTGCGGGAAGCCGCCTGGCGCGCTTATGTCAATCAGCAGCAGGAGATCCGCCATCAGGAGGCCGTCATCGCCAAGCTGAAATCCTTTAACCGTGAAAAGTCAATCCGCCGCGCAGAGAGCCGTGAAAAAATGCTCGATAAAATCGATGTGCTGGAAAAACCGACTGAGACGCGCGCAGATATGCATCTACATCTGGAGCCGCAGATTTTAAGCGGAAACGATGTGCTCACCGTTGAGCATCTCTCCAAATCATTCCCCGGCAATCCGCTTTTTTCCGATCTGAATTTCCAGATCCAGCGCGGCGAGAAAGTCGCAGTGATCGGAGATAACGGCACTGGAAAGACAACTATACTGAAAATCATCAACGGTCTGGAACAGGCTGACCACGGTTCTGTGACACTCGGCAGCAAGGTGCACATCAGCTACTACGATCAGGAGCACCAGCAGCTGCATATGGAAAAGACACTGATGGAGGAAATTTCGGACGTCTATCCGGAGATGACCGGCACCGAGATTCGCAATGTGCTCGCAGCCTTTCTCTTTACCGGAGATGATGTATACAAGCGCATTCAGGATTTAAGCGGCGGCGAGCGTGGACGTCTTTCTCTTGCGCGTCTTATGCTCTCCAAGTCCAATTTTCTGATCCTTGACGAGCCGACAAACCACCTGGATATCGTTTCCAAAGAGATTCTGGAAAAAGCGATCCAAAACTACACCGGCACGGTGCTCTATGTCTCGCACGACCGTTATTTTATCAACCAGACTGCAACCCGCATTCTGGAGCTGAAAAACCAGACGCTCGTCAACTACATCGGCAACTATGACTACTATCTGGAAAAGTCTGAGGAGCTGACAAAAATTTACGCGCCGGAACAGGAAAAAGAACACACAGAAGCACCTGCGGCTGCTTCTTCCCGTGATGACTGGGCACGTCAGAAGGAACTGCAGGCAAAGGAACGCAAGCGCCAGAATGATCTGAAAAAGACGGAGGATAAGATCACAAAGCTTGAGGAACGCAGCAGTGAAATTGATATGCTGATGACAAAAGAAGAAGTGTTCACCGATGTCGCAAAATGCACCGAGCTCAGCAAAGAAAAAGCTGCTCTGGTGGAAGAAATCGATCAGCTCTATGAGCTCTGGGAACAGCTTCAGGAAACATAAGAAGCATAAGAAAGCACGCTTTAGAAAAAGCGTGCTCCCATATATCCAACCATTCCGTCGATCCGGACCTTATACCATCCTCCGACATCCTCAAGGAATTCTACGGTCGTACCATACATATACTCTCCGATAATCTCCGCATCCATGCTTGGACCGCTTCGGATGTAGCAGGATCCCTTCAATGTCTTATATATCGGTGTGTACTCGGTCTCTGTGGCCGGCTGCGTCTCGGTCGCCTTTTCAGTAGGCGGCTGGGTCTCGGTCGGCTTTTCTGTCGCTGCGGCAGCTGTCTCCGTCTGAGCGGCTGCTGCATCTGTCTGTGCAGAGGACTGCGCCTGTACTGCAGTCTCCGCTTTTGTCTCGGCAGTGTCGGCTGCCGTTTCCGTTTTCTGTTCTGTCTCTGACTCTGACTCAGACTCTGATTCTGTCTCTGATGTCATCTCCGTCTCTGTCTGCTTCTTTGCTGTGGTCTCAGTCTCCGTTTCCGTGATGATCTGGATCGCATTGGCAGCGTCCGGCTTTTTTGAATTCTGATAGATCCTCACGCCCGCCAGAATCAGAAAAAAAGCAAGAATCGCTGCCAGCAGCAGCAGGAAATAGCGCAGATAATCTGAAAGCCATTCCTTAAACTGTTTCACTTTTACTCCTTTACTTACTAATTCCTAAAAATGATTTTACGGCATCCGACATTTCTCCGGTTTCGATCACTTTATCATGAAGCACCGGTGCATTGCGAATCTCTTCTACCGCCTTCGGAACCGGAACGTTTGCAATACGGCTCAGCTCGTCGATCAGCGCAAAATCTTTCATCCCGGCATACTTTGCATCAATCGCACTCATGACACTGCGCGCAAACTTAAACGGACTCGCCGTCGATGCGATTACAACCGGAGCCGTCGGATGGTTCTGCTCCTTCCATTTGCGATACACGTAAGAAGCGACTGCCGTATGGGTATCCAGTACATATCCGGTCTTCTCATATAAGGTGCGTATCTCTTCTGCTGTCTCGGCCTCAGTCGCATAGCCACCGGCAAAATCCTGAAGCTTTGCACGCATCTCATCTGTGATCTCATAGCGCCCGGTGCCGGTCAGCTGCTGCATCAGCTCTGCATTCTTCTTTGCATCCTCTCCTGCCAGACGATAGATCAGGCGCTCCAGGTTACTGGAGATCAGGATATCCATAGACGGAGAGGTCGTCAGATGGAATGCACGGTTCCGGTCATAGACGCCGGTCTGGAAGAAATCATAAAGAACCTTATTCTCATTGGATGCACAGATCAGTTTGCCTACCGGGATACCCATCTGCTTTGCATAAAAAGCAGCCAGAATATTTCCAAAGTTGCCGGTCGGTACGACAACGTTCATCTCTTCACCGGCCTGCAGCTCACCCTTTGCCAGCAGTCTTCCATAAGCATAGACGTAGTATACGATCTGCGGAACAAGCCGCCCGATATTGATCGAATTTGCAGAAGAAAAGCAAAAACCTGCCTCTGAGAGCTCTTTGCGAAGTGCCTCGTCTCCGAAAATACGCTTCACGCCGGACTGAGCATCATCAAAATTCCCACGGATACCGATGACACAGGTATTCTTACCCTTTTGTGTCACCATCTGCTTTTCCTGTACTGCGCTTACACCATCCTTCGGATAAAAGACAATGATCCTGGTACCCGGTACGTCTGCAAAGCCTGCAAGCGCTGCCTTTCCGGTATCGCCGGAAGTCGCTGTCAGAATCACAATTTCCTTGTCCTCGTGATTCTTCTTCGCTGCGGTTGTCATGAGATATGGCAAAATGGAAAGAGCCATATCCTTAAATGCGATCGTCGCCCCATGGAACAGCTCCAGATAAAAGCTGCCGTCTGCTTTTCGGATCGGTACGATCTCTTCGGTATCAAACTTCCGGTCATAAGCGCTGCGGATGCAGTACTTCAGCTCCTCTTCCGTATAATCTGTCAGAAAACGGCTCAGAACCGCATATGCCACCTCATGGTAGTTCATCTCTCCCAATGTCGCAAGCGGAAGATCCAGTGCCGGAATCTGCTCCGGTACATACAGACCGCCGTCCTCAGCCAGTCCCTGTAGAATTGCCTGTGAAGCTGTCACTCGGTTTGCTGCATTTCTTGTGCTTCTGTACATCCATTCCATAATCGCTACCCATTCCTTTTCCTTAGACTTCAGATGACTCTCATCTTCCCGTGAGTATACCACACGCAAAAGGCCATTGCAACCTTCTGATTGCAACAGCCTCCTGTTCTATTCCTGTGCAGCAGTTGCTTCTGCTTCATCCCGATAGGTATAGTATTCATGTCCGCCGTATTCAAACAGCTTTGTAAGATTGGCGTCAAACCAGTCCGTATTTTTCTGCTCTGCGGAACCTCTTGCCAGAAAAAACAGTGCACCCTCTGTGTAATCCTCTCCCTGCAGTACCCGCTCGACTGCAAGAATAGTCGAATCAGTCACGGAGCAGCTGTAAATCCGTCCGTCGGACGTCGGCTGAAACTGGTCATCCTGCCATACGACCTCCTGGATCGTATCCGGGAAGTGAGAATCCTTCACGCGGTTCAAAACGACTCCGGCTACCATCATCTTGCTCATCACATCGCCACCGGTCGCCTCTGCCTCCACAATCTGTAGCAACGTATAATATTCTTCGCCGGACATCTGGTTTTCCTGAATGGTCTGCTGTGCATAATAGCCAAGCTCTTTCGCTTTTGTCGTTCCGCTTGCGATCTGTCGTTTCCGGATTGCCCGGCGGTCCAACCCGCAAGCCCCTGCAAGGGTTGCACCCTTGGCTCCATCCATCCGGATCAGCCGTGTCGCCTCGGAATATTTTTCCATATCTGCGACCCCGGTCACGACTCCGGTCAGGCCCATCTGTGACTGCCAGCTTCCCTCGTTTGAAGAAGAATCGACCGCATAGACTGTACCATGCCCTCCGGTCTCAAACTCCGAGATCACAACCGCGATGCTCACAAGCATCAGGATCGCAAACAAAATCAGCGCAGCATCCTTCAGGATCCTTTTTCTTCCTTCTGCGTTGGTCAACAGCATTTCTGATTTCTCCCATACTCCGGGATCTCCCCATCCCGTTTTTGCCCCTTATCGTCATCTATACTGTTTTTGTAACGTAGCTGCATTATACCTGATCCGAAAACATTCTGTCAATATCTGATTCATATTTTTGTAATAATTTATTTCGTCGACATTTTTCTTTGTTACATTTTTATTTCTTTCTCACAAAGTTTTTCTTCATTATACGTTGATTTTTATCGCATCTGCCACTTGATTTTCTGGCTGGATAGCATATTTCACATTGCTTAAATTCGCTGTTTTTCCTGCTTTTCTTACATATTTGCAAAAAATATGTCGTATTCTTTGATTCCGTACAGGTTTTTGAATTATTTTGTAATAATTATGTAATATTTACAAGCTTTGTTTTTTCGCAAAGACATACTTGCTTCATGGTTTGTTTCGTATTAAAATGCTGATGACAGGGTCAAAAGGTCAAAAAGCCGTTCATGCTTGCATGATAAGGCTTTTGAACTTGGGGGCCAAACCCAACATCATCAGTTGTAAAGAAGGAGATCCCATGTTAAACCGCGACACAATCAAATATCTGGCCATTCTGGCTATGCTGCTCAACCACATTGCCAACCTGTTTCTCACACCCGGAACACTGCTCTGCGAGATCTTTCTCGACATCGGCTATTTTACCGCAATCACGATGTGCTATTTTCTTGTAGAAGGCTTCCACTTTACACACTCCAAACGCAAATACGGGCAGCGGCTGCTGCTCTTTGCCATTCTCTCACAGGTGCCTTTTATGCTCGCTTTTCACACACCGACCGGGAACATGCTGCTGACTTTGTTTCTCTGCTTTCTGATTCTTATCTGTATGGAACGCCTGCCCTTTGCTTCCGTCAGATGCCGGATTGAGATCGCAGGTCTTGTCCTGTTGTCCTGCTTCTGTGACTGGGCCGGATTTGCAGCTCTGTTCACTGTTCTGTTTGCGCAGGCAGGCCAGGACCGGAAACGGATTGGGAAAGTCTATCTTCTTGGCTATGTTCTCTTTGCCTTTGCAAATACGCTCGAGTATCTCGAGCAGTATTCCCTGTTTCCGGCTCTGCTGCACGGTCTTATCTCCGGCTTTGGGATCCTGTGCTCCGGCATATTGATTCTCTTCTTTTACAACCATAAAAGATCTGAGCACCTACGGGAATTTTCCCGGTGGTTCTTCTACCTGTTTTATCCGCTGCACCTGCTTGTGCTGTGCGTGATCCGGTATGCAATAAAATGAATAAGGCGTGCCCAATGGATTCTCACCATTGGACACGCCCTATCTTTTTCTTACGCGTGTTTATGCTTATTTATTATGCACTGCCAGATGGTTGATCGCGGTCAGTAATGCGTCGATGGATGCACGGATGATATCTACATCCAGTCCTGCACCCCAGTGCAGGTTGCCCTGTTTGTCGCGGATGCCGACGTATGCGATCGCGCGGGAGCTGGAGCTCTGCTCAAGCGCATGCTCTTCATAGGTCACAAGGTCGTACTCCAGGCGGAAATGCTTCTTCATTGCGTTGCTGACTGCGTTCAGACGTCCGTTACCAGATGCCACGATCACGCTTGTCTTGCCGCCGCAGGTTGCCGTTACCTCTGCAATGATACCATTATGCTGCTTGAAGTGTACTTCCTCGATCTTGTACGGCTCGGTGATGTTCTCGAAGGTATTCTTGAAAATCTGGAAGATCTCTTCCGGCTGCAGTTCCTTGTGCAGCTCGTCGGATACACCTTTTGCCGCATAGCCCATCGCCTCGCGCATCTTCTTCGGAAGCTTCAGTCCATAGTGCTGCTCCAGAATATAGCCGACGCCGCCCTTTCCGGACTGGCTGTTGATCCGGATGACATCCGCATCGTAGGAGCGACCGATATCGGTCGGGTCGATCGGCAGATACGGAACCGTCCAGGTATCGCACTTGTGCTCCTCGCGGTACTTCATTCCCTTTGCAATCGCATCCTGATGAGAGCCGGAGAACGCCGCAAATACGAGTCCACCGCCATATGGGCTGCGCTCATCGACCTTCATGCCGGTATACTCCTCATAATGCTCGGTGATATACGGCATATCAGAGAAGTCAAGCTCCGGATCTACGCCCTGTGCGTACATGTTCAGCGCCAGAGTAATGATGTCCACATTGCCGGTACGCTCACCATTTCCGAACAACGTTCCCTCTATACGGTCTGCGCCCGCCAGAATACCCATCTCTGCGTCGGAGATGCCGCAGCCTCTATCGTTGTGAGGATGCAGAGAAAGAACAACATTTTCACGGTACTTCAAATGATCATTCATGTACTCAATCTGGCTCGCATATACATGCGGCATGGACATCTGTACCGTGCTCGGAAGGTTAATGATCGCCTTGTTGTCTGCAGTCGGCTGCCATACATCCAGAACAGCGTTGCACACTTCTGCCGCATAGTCAATCTCTGTGCCGGTGAAGCTCTCCGGACTGTACTCGAACCGGTAATTTGCATGAGCCTCTTCCGCCAGCTCCTTCAAAAGCTTTGCGCCCTCTACGGCAATCTGCAGAATCTCTTCTTTTGACTTATGGAATACCTGCTCTCGCTGCGCAAGAGAGGTGGAATTGTATACATGCACGATCGCATGCTTTGCTCCTTTAAGTGCTTCAAAGGTCTTGCGGATGATGTGTTCTCTCGCCTGTGTCAGCACCTGAATCGTCACATCGTCCGGAATCAGATCCTGCTCAATCAGAGTGCGGAGAAACTGGTACTCGGTATCGGAAGCTGCCGGGAAGCCGACCTCGATCTCCTTGAAACCGATCTTTACGAGGAGCTGGAAAAACTGTACTTTTTGCTCCAGAGACATCGGAACGACAAGTGCCTGATTGCCATCCCTCAGATCCACACTGCACCATACCGGTGCATGATCTACATATTCCTTCTCGGCCCATTTCATACTGCGAACCGGTGGCATAAAATACTGGCGAATATACTTGTTGTGGTTCATCATAATCATTTTCTCCTTTTCTCATACATACTGAAAGCGAGCAGTCGGATTTGCTTACACACGTAAAAAAACCGCCTCCTGAAATCCTCTCGGATCTCAAGAGACGGAAGATGACAAATCTTTCGCGGTACCACTCTTATTCATGATCGCTCATGCACTCTGCAGATACGGACACGCCGGAAACGGCTCTGTCTTATATCCTGCCCGCGTAACGGTCGGGTGATCCGTCTGCGCCTACTCTGTTGCCGGATAATCATCATCGGATCCATTTGGGGCAGCCGCTCAGGGGCGAGTTCCACTCAGTGCTTCTGATGCCTCACACCATCCGGCATCTCTCTGAAAAAAACAACTGCGCTTACTATTCCCCATCATCGCATTTTCCTTTTCGCTTTGAGTTTTACTCTACCATTGCTTTCCGATTTTGTCAACATCTTTTTATGCCCCCTGCACCCGGAATGCCGGAATGTCTTTTGTCTCGGCACCATTTGTCCGGGACATCCAGTAAACGATCACATATTTTCCTTCATACAGACCGTCTGCCATCTCGAATTCACTCTCAGAAAGGTCGAATTCACGACAAATGCCATTTGTATCGAGTATCTGCATCGTGTCCGGTGTCAGACTTGTGATGACGCCTTCCGCGCTCACACTCTGTGGTTCGGCCGCATTCACATGGCGGGTGTAGTCATTTACTGTGGATGCGGTATACGGTGCGCCTGCTCCGGAATACGATACCTCTACCCAGTCTCCGGTCTCGATCGTATCCTTCAGATTCAGCTGCGCATAGGTCGTATTGAATGTGATCTCTCCGCCGCCGTCGTCTCTGCGGATCACGAGCACACCAAACGATGCGTCTACGACCGTACCGCTCTGGTATCCATTCTTCACATAGGTATCCACCATCGGCGCTTTCCAGGAAAGGTAATCGGCATACACATACGCTGTCGTGCCATTATACTTTACGCGCACCCAGCCATTGTCGGTCGTGCCGGTGATCTCTACTGCCGTTCCCTTTGAGAGAGTACCATAAATCGTTCCATCCGAAGAATATGTGCTGCGCACATTGACTTCTGCTGTTGCATACATGGTTCCGCTTCCGTCCTTTGTGATTACCGGACGGGTCGTTGTCACATAGTCGCCCCAGACGTAGCCTGCCGCGCCGTTATACTGTACCTGTACCCAGCCGTCACTCGTATATCCTGTCTCCATTACAGAAGTCCCGGCTGAAAGCCCGCCTAAAATTGCCGCTCCGAGATCTCCGGCCGCCCGGACATTGACATCGCTGCTCACATAGACCGTACGGGCCAGCGGCGTCAGTGTCTCTGCCGGCTTGTCTGCAGACTGCGCTTTATATCCGGACAGATCAGGAAGGGCAACCTCCACAATCTCCCCGAGCTGATGAAACTTCACATCGGACGTCATCAGAAACGTCTCTGACTGTTCCTGCTGCGTCACTGTATAAACAAGCTGAATGCTGCGGGATGTCACATGCCCGTCTGTATCGACCTGCATGGTTCCCTGCAGCGAATCGATCGCAAACCTCTGCTCATTGCCCGCACCCTGCAGCAGCTTTTTTGCATAGTCGCTGAGCGTCTCCGGTGTCGCTGCAAAGCGATAGGTCACGCTTCCATCCGTATTTTTCTCTGAACAGAGCATTTTCAGATAGTTACTGGTCAGATCCAGGTACGTATTTGCATTGATCATCTGCCAGATGGAAGCCCGGTCCATCTCCCGCTTCGTCTTTCCGTCGGATGTCTCCGCATAGTAATGGCCGTCTGTATAATAGCTCTCAGAGGCCGTCTCTTCTGACTTCACCTGGATATCCGCCTTTAATGTATCTGTCTGAATGCCGGATACCTTTAACTCCATCGTCTTTTCCGCCGCCAGATTCGTCGCAGAGGAAACCGTCCGCTCGGTCACAGACACATTCAGTCCTTCCAGAGTGTCCTGGCCCTGTACCGCCGTATTATAGGCCGCCTCCAGCTCCGGCTCAAAGGCCGCGTCTGCCGGAATCCCATATACTCCGGCAAATAGTGCCATAGCACACACACCCAGTAAAATTTTTCTTCTCATATTCCCTCCACCTGATTGTCCTGCCTATCTTCTCGCCAGCTCCTTCGTGATATCCGCCCAGCTGACGCCGCGTTCTGCCATCAGTACCATGACATGATACAGAAAATCTGAAATCTCATACTTGATTTCTTCCGGATCCGGATTCTTTGCTGCGATAACGATCTCCGTCGCCTCCTCGCCAACCTTTTTCAGGATCTTATCAATGCCTTTATCAAACAGATAGTTTGTATAAGACCCCTCCTTTGGATGCACTTTTCGGTCCTGAATGACCGCATAGACATCTTCAAATACTTTCAGCGGATTGGTATCGTCGTACTCTTTTTTCAGAATCGGTCGATAAAAGCAACTGCGGTTGCCCGTATGGCAGGCCGCACCGATCTGGTGTACCTTCGCCAGGAGCGTATCATTGTCGCAGTCGATCCTCAGCTCTTTGACATACTGAA
>OLPO01001782.1_pt1 | contig 14037 bp, 13 predicted proteins | sample 1672831 | NCBI WGS metagenome assembly OLPO01 (sample SAMEA3136728, study PRJEB25190) | human gut metagenome
GGCCCCAAAAAGGGCGCCGCGCCATGCCTAGCGGCTGCGGCCATCGTCCATTGCCCTGCACTCGAGCTCGTAGTACGCCCTCATAGCCTCCCCGATGCCGCGCAGCGTGAACCGGGCCACTCTCCCGGTGTCGCGGTTGACGGCGAAGCCGAGGATGGGCGCGCCACTTATCCTGCGCTCGCGGCCGAGCAAATCGGACCGGTAGCGGTACTGCAGTCCACCCCGCGCGCCCCTCTCGAGCTTGATGCCATCGGCTTTGAGCCATCGGCGCAGTTCGGCCAGGCGGTCATCGCACCTGGGCATGTGGCCGACCTCCTCGACACGCCTCGCCACCGCCTCGCGTATCCGCTGGTTCTCCGTCCCAGAGACGCGACCTCGCAAGGCAACCTGCTTCTCCGTTCGGCTCGGCTGGCGGGCGTGGGAGCGAGAGTTTGCCTCGCCGCGTTCGAGCTGGCGCAGGCCATAGCGCTCGTCCAACTCACGGACGGTCTTGGCCCTCTCGGCGCCAGCCTTTCGGGCGGGGCCCTCGTCCAGTCGGCGCCTGGTGGCGAGGTCCGTGCGGTTGATGCCGAGGTGCACCGCATAGCGGTCGGTGCCGTCGACGCGGCAGCGCTCCCTGTGGAGCACCATGACGAGCTCCTGGTTGGGGTAGCGCTCGGCGACGTAGTCGCGGGCGTAGGCCATGCCCCTTTCGGACGTCATCCTCCCGCCGTTGAGGTCGCACTCGTCAGGGTTGAAGCCGAGGACCTGGTGTTGCATGTAGGTGCAACGTGCCCCGGCTTTGCCAGACGCGTTGTGGCCGTAGGCCTCGCGGGTGGAGTCCATCTCCTCGAACCAGCGGTCCTCCTCGACGATGTTGAACGTGTCGTGCGCGAGGGCCTTCTCACGGTCCCAGTTCAGGTATTCCTTGATGTACGCGAGGTGCTGGCGGGAACAGACGCTCTTCTGCTTGACAACGGTCATGGAGCCTCCCTAGTCCAGGCAAAGACCGTCCCAGCCTCCGCCGTCATCCTTGCGGTCGCCTCCTTCGCCAGGCCACTCTGGACACCAGCGGATGGGCTCCCCGCCCCGTCGCGCTGCCCTCTCCTTCAGGCGTGCCTGGTAGGCAACGCGCACCGCGTGCTCGTGCTTGCGGGAGCCGAGGTCGAAGTGGCCCTTGCTGGGCGTGTTGGTGCAGTCGGTCACGGGCGACGCGGAGACGCCAGCGTGGCTTGCGGGCATGCCGTTGTCGGCGTGCTTGACCACCACGATTCCGTCCTTGTCCGGCACGCGTGCCACCCACTCCCAAGCGTGCATCACGTCGTCGGCATGCTCCGAGTAGCTCGTCGAGCTGCTGGTGGAGGCGCCGCGGCTCAGGCTACTGCCCTGGGTGTGGCGAGTGGTCTTTCCGATGAGCTCGGTAGCATATGCGCGGTCTTCGGCCTCGCTTAGCTTCATGAATACCTTGACCATGCAGTTGGCGAGTATCTTCGGCCGGCCGGTCCTCTCTCCGTAGGCGTTGAGCTGGGCGACGTTCTGCACGGCGCCCACCCAGAGTATGCCGTAGCTGCGCCCGAGCGATAGCAGCGCCAGCAGGCACCCCACCCTGGGCAGGTTGCCCCACTCGTCTCCGACGATGGTCGCGGGACGAGGGAGCCTGCCCCCGTTGCGGCCAGCCACGTCCTGCACCGACGACCAGACCTGGTCGAAGAGCACCGTGGCAAGGGCGTTGTAGGGCGAGCCTTCGTCCATGACGTGTAGGAACAGGACCGTCTTCTCGGTGAGGAGGGCCTCGGGGTCGATCTCGGAGCCCGAGACGAGCGCCGCCACCTGGGAGGAGGAATACACGCGTAGTGCGCTCTTCAGCGTCGACAGGATGCTGCGCAGCTCGTTCCCACCAGATGAGACGAACTGCGAGGCGCGACCGCGCGCGGGGTGGTCGTCGGGGAGGGAGCGGAAGAGCCCCTTGAGGTCGGCAGCGGGATCGTCGCCCGCGCCTTCGATGCCGTGGTCGAGGACGTTGGCGACCGTGGCGAGGGTCCTGACGCCGTCGGAACACCCGTCCGCCGTGGCGACGTAGAGCAGCAATGCCGAGAGTAGACCGCGCGCGGAGTTGGTCCAGTGCGAGTCGCGGCCGCCCTCATCGCTGGGCACGATCGCGGCAGCGACAGCGTCGGCGGCGAGCTCGGCGTCGTGCGCGCGTCCTGTTGCCGCGAGGGTGACTACGCGCCTGATAGGGTCGTAGGTGCTGGAGCGCGAGGGGCTCTGCAGATCCAGGAGCAACACCTTGTAGCCTCGGCGTTCGAGCTCGTCGCCGCAGAGCTCGACGAGCTCGTTCTTGACGTCCGAGACGATAATCGTGTTGGGCTCGCTGCCTCGCGAGCCGTCACCATAGGTGAGAAGGTCAATGGTGGGGATGTAGAGGTAGCGGCTCTTGCCCGAGCCTGTGGCGCCGTCGATGAACGCCATCTTGCCGGGCTCGAAGAGGTACCTACCACCGAAGACCCCTCAACGATATCCGTAGACGAGGCCGTGGGCGGCGGGTTCTGACTTGCCGTTCCAGGTAGATGAGCCTCTCACCAGGGCGCCAACGCCTCTGAGTTGGGCCTCGCCGAGGACGCCTCCGTCCTCGGCGCGCTGACTCGTAGCGTTGAAAAGGAAAGCAAGCAGGTATCCGAGCAGGCAGACGCCGAAGGCGGCGCCCACGCCTGCCGGACAGGAGACGAAAGCACCCGAGGCCCACCATGCGGCGATGCCGGAGGTGACGAGCGCGTCGGACACGCGGGTGGCGTCGAAGGTGTCACCGAGGAACGACTCGAGCACGTCCGCGATAGTGGGGGAGGCGAGGACGGTGGTGATGGCGGCAGCGACGAGGGCGCTGACGAAGGCCTTCCTCACGTTAGCTCACCGCCTTTGCGAGCAGCACGCCGAGCTTCTCAGCGGCGTCGGAGACCCATGTGGTCACGTCGGCAACCATCTGGCTCGTCTCCTCGTCCACCCCGTACTTGTTCACGGCACGCGCCGCCTGGTTGAGGTTGTTGCCGATGCGCTTGAGGTCGACGTGAATCTGACGGAGCTGCTCGGCATCGGCCACCCTCACGGGCTTCTCACCCGCCAAGAGGGCCGCCTCGCGCATGTAGGCGGACGGTGCCATGTCGGCATGGTGGGCGCGCGGCAATCTCCCTGCGCTCCGCAGCGGTGAGTCTGACGTTGATGTGGGCGGTCTTTGTGTGGTGCCTGTTGCGTGTCAGCGTAGCGCTGGCGCCGGGGTCGTAGATGGTCAAGGTAACCCTCCATTCGAAGTGAACGGAGTCCGGGACAATCTTGGGACAATTCGGGGACAATCCGATTCGTCCTAGGCTGTCCTCGGACTCCGTGGGATTACTCGTTGCTGTCATTCGCCGAGGTGAAGCGTCTATACACTTTCCTCAATGCATCTCTGGAAACTCGACCAAAGCCCCTCATAACCCGAAGGTCGTAGGTTCAAATCCTGCCCCGCGACCATAACTTGAATGACCGGAGCCCTTCGGGGCTCCGATTTTTTATTGACGGCGTAATGGTGCTCTCGGGCGTGATTTGGATAATCCTATCCCCGTTCGGAAGCGCCGCGGCCGTGATTATCCTCGCGTTGAAGTCCCATGCCGCGAAGGCCCGCGAGAGGCGCAGGAAGGAGGAATGGGACGCGCGTATGGCAAGGGCCGTCGAGGAGGGGCGCCGGGAGCGCGAGGAGAAGGAGCGCAGGCGAGAGTTTCAGGAGCACATAGACAACTGCTATAGGGTTCTTGACGAATGGAATGAGAGCGACAGCGGCGACGTGCCGATGCCCGAGGAAATGAAACGCGGGCTCGACAAGTACCGCCGCGAAATATAGCATTTCATATAGCGCCACAGAGGGCGTCCCAGTCGGGGCGCCCTATTTTTGTCGCGAAGGGTCGAATAACGCCTGGCTGATTATGCGGCATCGCGCCCGACGGCGGTCCCCCAGCGCCCCCGCACGCCGGCGCGTGAGGCCCGCAGACGGCATCCCATGGGCACGCGTACCCGACTCGGAGATGCCCTCCCAGATGTGGCCGCAATCCTCACAGCGGTAAATGCTTATGGGCATCATGTTGATGCCGGCAAGGCCGAGAAACCTACCGCCTGGAGAGGGTGTCAGATAGTCCTCCTGGACGACGACGCCGAACGAGCCGCAACGCGGGCACTTCTCACGCGGGGCCCGCCTGGGGCAGTCACCACGGCTGCCGCTACAGCCGCCACCGCGACCATTGCCACGGCCGCAACCATCCGAGAAAAGACCCGTGACCTCACCCTCCCCTGTCGCACGAATGCCCCACTTGCATTGTAGTCATGGCGCTAACCGCGTCACGGCGGACGCACTTCTCGGCATGCGCGTTATAGTGTTAGCTGAATAAAACACGTAGGCTAGCATGATGCCTCCCAACTGGGAGAAGCCACGTTGGCCCAACGGCGTCTGTCAGGCGCACGACCGTCGGCAGCCGCCATTTTGGAGCATTCGCATGAGGTTGGACAACCTGGAGATCGCCCACGACGCGATCGTCGCGTCGGTCGAGTCCGACGACAAGGCCCTGAGGCAACACATCCTGGACATGGGACTGACGCCAGGGACCGAGGTCACCATGATGAAGTACGCCCCCATGGGCGACCCGATGGAGATTCGCCTGCGCGGCTACGAGCTGACGCTGCAGCGCGCCGATGCCGCACGCATCAAGCTGGTCGACGTCCACGACACCGACACCGAGCCACGCCGGGCGCCGCGCACCGGCTCCACGGCCCACCCCGCCCTGGGCGAGGGCTACCACCCGCGCCGCACCAAGACCGCCGTGCCCGAGGGCCAGCCCATCAGCTTTGCGCTCGCCGGCAACCAGAACTGCGGCAAGACCACGCTGTTCAACGCGCTGACCGGCTCCAACCAGCACGTGGGCAACTTCCCCGGCGTCACCGTCGACCGCAAGGACGGCACGATTCGCAACCATCCCGAGGCCACGGTCACCGACCTGCCCGGCATCTACTCGCTGTCCCCCTACACCGGCGAGGAGGTCGTCAGCCGGCAGTTCATCCTCGATTCGCGCCCCGACGCGATCATCGACATCATCGACGCGACCAACATCGAGCGAAATCTCTACCTCACGCTGCAGCTGATGGAGCTCGACCGCCCCATGGTCGTGGCCCTCAACATGATGGACGAGGTCACGGCAAACGGCGGCACGGTCGACGTCAACAAGCTCGAGGACCTCCTGGGCGTGCCCGTCGTGCCGATCTCGGCCGCCAGAAACGAGGGCATCGGCGAGCTCGTGGACCATGCCATGCACGTGGCGCGCTATGGCGAGAAGCCCGGGCGGGTCGACTTCTGCTCGGAGGATGGCGACGACAAGGGCGCCCTACACCGCTGCATCCACGGCATCGCCAACCTGGTGGAGGACCATGCGCGCGCCGCCCGCATCCCGCTGCGCTTTGCCGCGACCAAGCTGGTCGAGGGCGACGAACTCGTGACGCAGGCGTTGGGGCTCGACAAGAACGAGCTTGACGCGATCGAGCACATCATCCGCCAGATGGAGAGCGAGTCCGGCCACGACCGCATGTCCGCGCTGGCCGACATGCGCTTCTCGTTCATCGAAGGCGTCTGCGCCGAGTGCGTGGTCAAGCCGCACGAGAGCCGCGAGCACAGGCGCTCTCAGGCGATCGACCGCGTCCTCACCGGGCGATACACCGCCATCCCGATGTTTCTTCTCATCATGGGGCTGGTCTTCTGGCTCACCTTCGGCGTGGTGGGAGCCGCGCTGCAAGGCGTGATGGAGCAGCTGGTCGACGCGATCATCGCCGCCGTGGACGCGGGCCTGACGTCGTTTGGCACCAGCCCCGTCGTGCGCTCGATGGTGGTCGACGGCATCCTGCCCGGCGTGGGCAGCGTCCTGTCGTTCCTGCCCATCATCGTGGTGCTGTTCCTGCTGCTGTCGATCCTGGAGGACTCGGGCTACATGGCCCGCGTGGCCTTCGTGATGGACAAGTTCCTGCGTCGCTTTGGCCTTTCGGGCCGCAGCTTCGTGCCGATGCTCGTGGGCTTTGGCTGCAGCGTGCCCGCCATCATGTCCACCCGCACCCTGCCCTCCGAGCACGACCGCAAGATGACGGTGCTTCTGACCCCGTTCATGAGCTGCTCGGCAAAGCTGCCCGTGTACGGGCTTTTGTGCGCGGCGTTCTTCCCGCACGCCACGGTGCCCGCGATGGTGTCCTTGTACCTGCTGGGCATCCTGGTGGGGATGGTCGTGGCGGCACTTCTCAACCGCATGGCGTTCAAGGGCGACCCCGTCCCCTTTATCATGGAGCTCCCCAACTACCGCATGCCCAGCCCCTCGACCACGCTGCGCCTTGCGTGGGACAAGGCCAAGGGCTTCGTGACCAAGGCCTTTACGGTGATCTTTGCGGCGACGGTGGCCATCTGGTTCCTGCAGACGTTCGACATCCGCTTTAACGTGGTGAGCGACCAGTCGCAGAGCATGCTCGCCGGTATCGGTGGCCTGATCGCGCCGGTGTTCGCGCCGCTTGGCTTTGGCGACTGGCGCGCCTCGACCGCGCTGCTCTGCGGCCTGATGGCCAAGGAGAGCGTCATCTCGACGCTGACGGTGCTTCTGGGCTCGACCTCGACGGCGGCGCTGTCCGGGGTGTTCGCGCCCGCCACCGCATCCGTCTTTTTGGTGTCCACGCTGCGGTCCCCGCCGTGCGTTGCCGCCATCGGCACCGTCCGCAGCGAGCTGGGCGGCAAGTACGCGGCGTTGATGTTCGGGCTGCAGGTGGGCGTGGCCTGGGTCGCGGCCTTCGTCGTGCGCTGCGTCATGACGTTGGCGGGCTTGGCGTAACTTTGGGCTGCGAAAATGCCACATGTCGGCTAAAGTTAAAACTAGCGAACCAGCCCTGCCTCCGGGCAGGCGGCTCAATCATGCATGAGTACTCTCTTCTCAGCAAGATTCGATAGCTAGGAGTGAATAATGGCCGAGCGAGTTACCAATGCCACCGAGTCGGACGCCATCGACATCTCCGTCCCCACCGACCCCGATCACATCGGCGCCTACGTGCGTGCCGTCCGCAAGGAGCGCGGCGTGACCCTCAACGCGCTTTCCGAGCGCTGCGAGATGCCCCGCTCCACCCTCTACCGCATCGAGTCGGGCGTCGTGTCCCCGTCGCTCTGCTCCCTTAGCCGCATCGCGGAAGGACTCGAGATGTCGCTCAAGATTCAGCTCGTCTAGTTTCGGCCCGATGCCTTTGGCCTAAAAATCAGCCAACCTGTTTAGCCACGGCACCCGTCCGCGCTATGATGCCTCTTGCCGCGGCAACGCCGCGCACGAATGAAGACACCCCGCCGCCCGCGTGGCGGCGAAACAGGAAGGCACGCGCATGAGAATCGCCCAGAAGAAGCGTTACGACGAGTCCGACGTCGAGGCCCTCAACAAGATTGCCTCCCGTGCCGGCCGCAACAAGACGTTCCGCCTGGCGTTGACCGCCTTCGGCATCATCGACCTGGGGGCCGCCGCCGCGAGCAGCTACTTCCACAAGCAGCCGTGGACCTTCCTGATCTGCGGCATCGCCATGATCGCGCTGGCCAACGTCATCGTCCCGATGATCTCGCGCGCGGGTGCCCGCAAGGTCAACTCGCTGCTTCTGGACCGCTTCGTCAAGACCGTCGCCGACGACAAGGGCATCAAGGTCGAGTCCACCCTGGGCGACCGCGAGTTCGAGTGGGGCTTCTGCGAGGAGGCCATCGACCTTGCCGACCACGTCGCCCTGCGCTTTGGCGAGCGCTCGGTCGTCGTCTTCGACAAGCATGGCCTCAAGCCCGAGGAGATCGACTGGCTGCTGAGCTACGGCGGCACGCGCTAGCCCTTTCGGCCGAGCACGTACGTGTCCCTGAACGTCGTGTAGCCCCACGCGAGAAAGCCGTCGCTGCCGGCGACGCCGCTGGTCACGCGAACCTCCCACACGCCGCCCTCGTTCAGAAACTCCAGGCTGTAGGCACCCTTCGAGCGGTCCGAGCTCGCGGGCGACCATGTGCCCGTAAGCGTCTTGGGGTCCAAAAGGATCACCTCGTCGTCCAGGCTCACCTCGGCATCGCCGTCGCTGCCTGCGGCGTCCGCTGCCAGCGCGTCGTGGTCGTGCGAGACGAACGAGACGCCACAGACCATCTTGCCCGACTCCGGGTCGAACGACTTTACGTCCAGCGTCAGAGGGCGCGACTCGGCCGCGGTGCAACGCCCCGTGTTGAGAAGGACGGCGGAGGTCGTGCTGGCGGACAACTTGCCCTCCCACTTCCCCACCAGGGAGACCCTGCCGTGCTTGTATGAGGCGTCGGTCGCCTCGACCGACTCGAGCTCCCAGGTCCCGGCGTCAAGCGACTCCCCGCCGGCGCGGAAGGCAAACGTGGCGGTGATGGTCCCGTCGTACTCGTACAGGCCGACCGCGTGCTCGGCCGCGATCGTGACCGTCGCCGAGCTCGCGTCGTCGGCGAGCTCGGAGCCCGTGACCTCGAACTCGCCGCCCGAGTAGATCTGCTCCAGCGTCAGCCCGCCCGAGCTCGGCGCCTTTGCCAGGACCCGGTCGATCGCCGCGACGACGTCGTCGGCGTCGGGCGCGGCGATGGGCGTGGCCCGCACGCTCGTGACGTCGGCCTCGTACGAGACCCACTTGCGCCCGACCAGGCTGTAGTCGAGCGTGGCCGTGACAACCACGCGGAAGCTCTCGTTCTCGAAGGTGAACTCGACGGTCGCGACCTTTGCGTTGTGCCCGTTGTCCGTCACGCCCACGACCTTGCGGTCGACGATCTTGTAGGCGTCGTTGCTCGCGTAGGCCGAGTCGGTCAGCTGGTCATCGGCGGCCCACGCGGGCGCGTTGGCGTCGCTCAGGACCTGACGGTCCCGAAGCCCAGGCGGAAGCACGAACAAAAGAACCAGCACGTACGCCACGACGACAGCCACAGCGACGCCCACAAGCGCCCAGCGGGGATGCCTGCCCAGAAGCGCCGCGAGCCCGCCGTGGCACTCGTGCCCGGCGTCCGCGGCAATCGGCTCGGTCGGGTCGATCGCGTCGGGGCGAACGCGGGTGCTGCCCGCCTCGCTGTCGGTGTCGTGGGTCGTCAATCGAACGTCCTTCTCTGTAGGCGCTTTTTGCGGGGTCCTACCTGGTGAGCGAGTCGAGCAGCTTGCGCATCTCCTGCTGGACGCCGTGCTCGACGTTGGTGGCCACGGTGCGCTCGCAGACCTGCTTGATGGCGTAGCGGGCGTTGCCCATGGCGCGGGAGTGCGGCAGGTTGCGCAGGATCTCGTAGTCGTTCATGGCGTCGCCGAAGGCGATGACCTCGTCGGGGGTGATGCCGTGCGCGTCCATGACCTGCTGGATGCCCGTCCACTTGTTGACGCCGACCTGCATGACGTCAATCCACTTGGTGCCGGACGGCGCCATCACGAAGGTGTCGGCGAGCTCGCGGCCAAGGGCGTAGGCCATGTCCCAGGTCTTGGTCGCGTCGTCGCAGTACACCGACGCCTTGATGATGTTGACCTGCGGGCCGGGGGTCTCGTAGATGCGGCGCGGGGCGGGCAGGTCCTTGTCGATCTCGCGCTCGTAGACGTCGGTGTCGTCGTACAGGAAGCTGCTGGTGCGGTCGAACAGCACCAGGTGGAGGCAGTCGAACTTGAGCACCGTGCGCTCCAGGCGCTTGATGGCCGCGTGGCTGTAGACCTCGCGGTCGACCATGACGCCGTCGACGTAGACCTGGCAGCCATTGGACGCGACGAAGTCCATGTCGTCGACGACGGGGGCGAAGAACTCGCACAGCGTGTCGTAGCGACGGCCCGAACTCGCGGCGAAGCTCACGCCACGGGTGCGCAGCTTGCGGATGAGCTCGTAGGTCTCCTCGGGGACGTGGGCGTTCTCGTCCAGCAGGGTGCCGTCCATGTCGGAGGCGATCAGCTTGATCATTCGTGCGCCTTTCTCTATTCGTGCCGCCGCATGCGGCGCGGCCAATATACCCGTTTCTTCCTGCCCATAAGATAACGCATGAGAAGTGCGCGGAATCGCTACCCCCTCATGAAGGCGGGCGGCTCGTCGGTGCCCGCGACCTCGCAGATCTGCTCCATCGCCCGGGCCACGGCCTCGTCGGCGCAGTCGCCGATGTGCCAGCGGGCCGCTACCGCGGCGGCGGGCACAGCGTTGGCCACGGCGCACGAGTTGGGCACCAGCTCGAGCATCTCGAGGTCGTTGGCCTGGTCGCCGAACACGACGACCTCGTCGAGGGAGATTCCCAGATCGTCGGCCAAGATCCGAACGCCGTCTGCCTTGCTCCAGCCGTGCGGGTTGATGTCGAACCAGTCCACGATCGACAGGATGAAGTCGAGCTCGGGGCAGGCCCGCCCCAGCAGGGCGGCAAGCTCGGCGGCCGGGCACTGGGCGGCGTCGAAGGTGACGCCGGTCTTGACCACGGGCTCGTCGGGAACCTCGTCGGCCGGGGCGTAGCCAAACGGGAAGACCTGCCTGTTGTCCAGGTAGGGGTTGGTGCCGTCGCCCATGCCCACGAGGTAGGGCCTGCTGCCGCCGCTCTCGCAGAACACGACCAGGCCCGCACCGGGCACGCCGGCGCACGCGCGCGCCGCGCGCACGAGGGTGTCGTGGCCGAACGGCTTGCTCATGGCAAGCGCGCCGTCGACGAAGATCTCCAACCCGTCGCAGGTCAGAGCCGTCGAGACGCACGCGTCGTCGTCGCGGAAGTAGTGCCTGAGGTCGCCTATGCCGCGCCCGGAGGCGGGCGCGAACCTCACGCCCTTCTCCGCAAGCGCATGCACGGCCGCGATGGCGCGCTCCGACACGAGGGGCTGGCCATAGGGCACGAGGGTGTTGTCCAGGTCGGACAGGACGAGTCTGATCATGCGCGCCCCCACCTACCGCTGCGGGACGGCGAACTTGGCGACCAGGTTCTGCAGCACGTCGACCGTGGCCTCGAGGCTGGCCACGGGCACGAACTCGCGGACCGAGTGCGCGTTGTAGCCACCCGTGGCGATGTTGGGGCACGGCAGGCCGCGGAACGTGAGCTGGGCGCCGTCGGTACCGCCGCGGACCGCCACGATGGACGGCTCGATGCCCGCCTCGCGGTTGGCCTGCATGGCGTTGTCGATCAGGAAGCGCTTGTCGGCGAGGTGCTCGGCCATGTTGCGGTACTGGCCGCGGATCTTGACCTCGACGGTGCCGGCGCCGTAGCGGGCGTTGAGGAAGTCGGCGACGTCGCGCAGGAGCTGCTCGCGCGCGGCGAACTTCTGTGCGTCGAAGTCGCGCACGATGTAGGTGAGGCTGGCCTCGGAGGCAGAGCCGGCGACGTCGGTGGGGTGGAAGAAGCCCTCGCGGCCCTCGGTGTGCTCGGGACGCTCGGTCGCGGGCACCAGGGCGTCGAACTCGCCCAGGACGGTAATCGCGTTGACCATGACGTTCTTGGCGGTGCCGGGGTGGACCATCGTGCCGTGGACCGTGACGGTCGCCTCGCTGGCGCTGAAGCACTCGTAGTTGAACTCGCCCAGGGCCTCGCCGTCGACGGTGTAGCACCACGAGGCGCCGAACGCGTCGATGTCCAGCAGCTCGGCGCCGTGGCCGATCTCCTCGTCGGGAACGAAGGCGATCTTGAGGGTGGGGTGCGGCAGCGTCGGGTCGTCCATCAGCCTGGCCACGAGCGCCACGATCTCGGCGGCGCCCGCCTTGTCGTCGGCACCCAAAAGCGTGGTGCCGTCGGTCACGACGATGTCCTGGCCGACGAACTTCTCGAGATCGGGAACCTCGGTCGTGGTGGTCGCGACCTCGCGACCGTCGACGACGCCGGACACGAGCGGGCCGCCCTCGTAGCGCACGACGTGCGACCTGACGCCCGCCGCCGGCGCGTCCGGGGCGGTGTCGATGTGGGCGCACAGGCCCAGGGCGGGAAGCCCCTCCAGGCCCGGCGTCGCCGGCACGGTCGCGGTGACGTAGGCGTGCTCGTCGACCGAGGCGTCCGCGCAGCCAAGGGCCGCGAGGTCGTCGGCGAGCATGCGCGCCATGTCAAACTGGATCGGGGTCGATGGGACCTCGGCCTCGTTGTGCGGGTCGGACTGCGAGTCCACCTGCACGTACCTCAGAAACCTCTCCAAAACGTCGCTGTTCGCCATCGTGTCCTCCGATAGGGATTCGCTTGTTTGCTGACGACTCGAAGTTTACCCCGTCCCCGGACAGGTTCGTCGGGCACGCCGCAACGCGTCCGGCACCCGTGCGAGAATGGGACGGTTGCAACCGAACGCGCCGCCACGGGCGACGCTCCGAATACAGAGAAGGACGACGAGGCATGCCACTGGACGTCTTGGTCATAGGCGCGGGACCCGCGGGCATCACCGCGGCCCACGAGCTCGCGCGACGCGCGGGCGGCGAGGTCCGCGTGAGGGTGATGGAGGCCTCCGACTCGGTGGGCGGCATCTCGCGCACCGCCACGCACAACGGCAACCGCATGGACATGGGCGGCCACAGGTTCTTCTCGAAAGAGAGGCGCGCGTGCGACTGGTGGGAGGACGTCATGCCCATGCAGGGGGCGCCCGCCCTCGACGACCTGCTGCTTGGCCGCGACTGCGTCCTGGCGGACGGTGGCCCCGACCCGCAGGCCTGCGAGCGCGTGATGCTCTCGCGCGAGCGCGTGTCGCGCATCTACTACGACCGGAGGTTCTTCGACTACCCCGTCTCGCTCAACGCGCGCACGCTGCGCACGATGGGCGTGGCCACCACCGCGCGCGTGGGCGCGAGCTACCTGGCCGCCAAGGCGCGACCACTGCCCGAGGACAACCTCGAGAACTTCTACGTCAACCGTTTTGGCCGCCGCCTGTACTCGATGTTCTTCGAGGGCTACACCGAGAAGCTCTGGGGCCGCCACCCCTCGCAGATCTCGGCCGACTGGGGCGCGCAGCGCGTGAGGGGCCTCTCGGTGTCGGCCGTTCTGGCCGACATGGCCCACAAGCTCGTGGGCCGCAAGGACGCCTCCAACACCCAGACCTCGCTGATCGAGCGCTTCTCCTACCCCAAGTACGGCCCCGGCCAGCTGTGGGAGGCGGCCGCCCACGACGCCGCCGAGGCGGGCGCGCGCATCGAGTTCGGCGAGCGCGCCGTCCACGTGTCCTGCGACGCCGACGGCCGTGTGGGCGGCGTGACCTTCGAGCGGCGCGACGGCAGCCGCCACGAGCTGCCATGCGACGTACTTCTCTCCAGCATGCCCCTGAAGGACCTGGTGGGTTGCATGGACGGGGTCGACGCGCAGACCGCCTCGATCGCGGCGGGCCTCCCCTACCGCGACTTCGTGACCGTGGGGGTCCTGGTGGACCGCCTTGCGCTGGAAAACCGCACCGGGCGCGCCACGCTGGGCGGCATCGTGCCCGACGACTGGATCTACGTGCAGGACGGCGGCGTTCGCATGGGCCGCATCCAGGTGTTCAACAACTGGTCGCCCTACATGGTGGCCGACCCCGAGCGCACGGTGTGGCTAGGCCTGGAGTACTTCTGCGACGAGGGCGACGGGCTGTGGCGCATGGACGACGCCGCGCGCGTGGACGCCTGCGTGGGCGAGCTTTTGCGCATGGGCGTGGTCGACGCGGGCACCCGCATGCTGGACACCCACGTCGAGCGCGTCCGCAAGGCCTACCCGGCCTACTTCGACACCTACTCGCGGATGGGCGAGCTGCGGCGGTGGCTGGACGCCCACCCCAACCTCTTCTGCATCGGCCGCAACGGCCAGCACCGCTACAACAACATGGACCACTCGATGATGACGGCCTTCCTGAGCTGCGACGAGATCCTCGTCGGCTCGAACGACCGCTCGACCGTGTGGAACGTGAACACCGACGACGACTACCACGAGGAGGCCTAGATGCCTACCGAGAAGAACCACGTGCACGGCGGCCTTGCCGGCCGCCTGGCCGGCGGCGAGGGCAGACTGACCGGCGGCGCGGGCGACCTGGCCGCGACCGCGTGCGACAGGTCGATGACGGGCGGCGAGATGGC
>OLPO01001785.1_pt1 | contig 14032 bp, 10 predicted proteins | sample 1672831 | NCBI WGS metagenome assembly OLPO01 (sample SAMEA3136728, study PRJEB25190) | human gut metagenome
CGGCGCGCGCGAGTAGGCACGCGAGGGATGCGTGGCAAGGAAGCTCAGCAGCGAGTACTCCATGAGGGTGAGGTCGACGGGCTTATCGTCGATGTAGATCTGGTACGTGGCAAGGTTGATGGTCATGTTGTCGATGACCACGATATCGCTCGGGGCATTCTCCTCGCCGGGCCACAGAAGCTGCGTCATGCGCACCTCGAACTCGGCCTGACCGGCACTGGCGAGAATGAAGTCATTGCGACCCTGAACGGGCATGCTCAGGCTGTTGAGCTTCTCCTCGTCCACAACGAGAAGCTCCGGCACGCATCCGTTCTCGGCAGACCAGGCAGAGACGCGAGCAACGAGATCGCCCGTCACGCCCGCGAGGTCGAGCGTCACGAGACCAAAGTCGTTACCGCTGGCAATGGCCTGGTCGAAGGTGTCCGGCGTAGCCAGCAGAATGGAGATGTCGAGCTCGTGAGAGAGCTCGCGCATGCGATCATGCAGGCGCGTGGTACGCGATATGAGAAGAACCTTCTTGTGATGCATGCCGGGTGCCCCTAATCCTCGACGGTTGAGAAGGTGCCCGCTAAGGCCACGTTACGATTCGAAAATCTTAACACGGCCGTCCCAGCCAAACCTTTTGGTTGAGCATAGTTTACACCGACGCTCACCCCGTGTAATCGATTCGCAACGCTGCCTTTTGCGGTCCTATACGTCCTTGATATTGCCAAGAAACGCCTTGGTGCGCTCATGCTGGGGATGATCGAAGACCTCCTCGGGCGTTCCCTGTTCCACGATGACGCCGCCATCCATGAAGACGACGCGATCAGCGACGTCGCGCGCGAAGCCCATCTCGTGAGTGACGACGATCATCGTCATGCCCTCGCGGGCGAGGTCGCGCATGACACCGAGGACGTCACGGACGAGCTCCGGATCAAGGGCGCTCGTCGCCTCATCGAACAGCATTACGTGCGGGTTCATAGCAAGCGCGCGGGCAATGGCCACGCGCTGCTGCTGGCCACCGGAAAGCTGGCTCGGCATGAAGTCGACGCGATCGGCGAGGCCCACCTTCGTGAGCTCCTCGATGGCGATACGCTCGGCCTCCTCAGCGGTACGCTTAAGTACCTTCTGTTGGGCGAGCATGACGTTCTTCTTCACCGAGAGATGCGGGAAGAGGTTGAACTGCTGGAACACCATGCCGAGGTGAGTACGGACCTCGTTGATGTCCACATTCTTGCCGGTAATTTCGGTTCCCTCGACGGTGATGGTACCGCTCGTTGGGGTCTCAAGCAAGTTGATGCAGCGCAGCATCGTGGACTTGCCCGAGCCCGAGGGGCCCAACACCACGACGACCTCGCCGCGGTGGACGTCGAGGTTGATGCCCTTCAGGATGACGTTCTCCCCGTCATAGGTCTTGTGCAGGTCGCAAATCTGGACGACTACCTCGTCCTTCTCGGCGGTCTTGGTCTCTTGGGCCTTCTCGGCCTGGGTCATATCAGCCATGATGTCCCTTTACGCGATGTGATCGCCGTCGATAACGCCGGCTTCCTTGAGGGTCTTCTTGCGACGCTTGCCGGCATCCGTTCCGAGCATGCGCGACTCAAGCATGCTCACGACGCGAGCGAGCGGGATCGTCACCACGAGATAGAAGAGGGCGGCAACGATGTAGGGCGTGATCGAGCCGGTGGAAGCGACGATCGTCTTCGAGTACATGACGACCTCCATGACGCCCACCGCGGCGAGCAGCGACGTGTCCTTGTAGAGCAGGATAAACTCACTCGTCATCGTCGGGAGGACGTTGCGGAAGGTCTGGGGGATGATGACGTAGACCATCGTCTGGGTCGCAGTCATGCCAAGGGACCTCGCAGCCTCGTTCTGGCCCTTGCTAATAGACTGGATGCCAGCGCGGAAGATCTCGCACAGGTAGGCGGCGGAGTTCATCGCCAGAACGATGACGCCAAGCGGATAGCTCGGGACCTTGACGCCAGCAAGAGGCAAGCCAAAGAACGCGATGTATATCTGCAGGAACGCCGGCGTGCCACGAATGATGTTCACGTAGAAGCCCGCGATCCCGCGCAGAACGCGCGAGTGGGAGATACGCATCAGCGCCAGGATGAAGCCGAAGGGAATCGCAAGCGGAAACGCCACGAGCACGATGGCGAGCGCCATGAGAAAGCCCTGGAAGACCGAGGGGATGCTCGAAACAAGGATGGGCGGGTTGAGGAAGAGGCGCAGGAACGTATTCTCGTTCCACTTCTTCACCCAGTCCTGCTGCTTAAGCCAGGTGGCGGCACCATCCCACATCGAGACGCCCGTGACCGTGATGGAAGGCACGTCAGAGAGCTCCTTGGTGGAGCCATCGGCAAGCTCATAGGAGGCCTGGACCTGCTCTTCTCCACCAGCGGTGGGGAACTTCACCTTGTAGACCTCGAGGCGGATATAGGAGCCGACAGGCGCCGCCTCGTCAAGGTCGAACGTGAGCGCCTGGCCATCGGCGGAGACCTCGACGGAAGGGCGCTCGCGATCCATAAGGTCAGCGCCGGAGAGCAGCGTCACGCGGGCGTCATCCGTTCCAAATGAGGTGCCTTCGGGCAGGGTCAGCGTGATGCTCTTGACCTGCTCGGAGGAATCCGCCTGGCCCTCCCAGGTAATGCGCGTCTCGGAACCACCAAGGACGTCGCTCGAACCGCTCGCGTTGGGCTTGGCCGTGCACTTCGCGGTCTCGAGTGCGTAGGCGGGCGCGGGGACAGCGAACGCGAAGGCGCACGCAGCCACGACGGCCGCGAGCGCGAGGGTAAGCGAGCGCTTCGCGCCGGCGAGGTTCCTCTTGTCAGTGTTGTCGAACATGTTCATCCGTTCCATCCAGCTGTCGCTTGCGGGCAACCCGCCGCCACACGCACGCGCGCGCAAAGCCGTGGATTGCCCGCAAACGGCAAACGCCCCTCCGCCACGGCGGACGGAGGGGCGCCGCAAAGCGATCTCGTTAGCCGAAGTACTTGTTCACGATGCTGTCGAGGGTGCCGTCATCGGTGATGGCAGCGAGAGCATCGTTGACGGCGTCGAGCAGGGCACCGTTGTCCTTGCTGACGGCGACGCCATACTCCTCGCCCGTGGCGATCTCCTTGATGACCTGGGCATCGGTGTAGGACTCAGAAACCATCTTGGCGCCGACGGCCTTGTTGGTGATGACGGCGTTGGCCTGGCCAGCCTGCATCGCGGCAAAGGCATCCGTGGCGTTGCCGTAGGGCTGGGTGGTGGCGTTGGGGAAGTTCTCCTGAGCATAGGACTCACCCGTGGTGCCGGACTGGACGGCAATGGTGACGCCAGCCTGGTTGAGGGCATCGGCGTAAGTATCTGCCGTGATGTCAGCGTTGGCCTTCATGGCGACGACGGCAAGGTCATCGATGTAGTAGGAATCGGAGAAGTCGACCTGCTCCTCGCGATCCGGATCGATCGTGATGCCAGAGATGCCGAGGTCAACCTGGCCACCAGCAGCAACAGCCGGGACGATGGCGTCAAACTGCAGGGTCTTCATCTCAAGCTCGAGGCCAAGCTTGTCAGCGAGCGCCTGGGCAAGGTCGATGTCGAGACCAACGTACTGGTCATTCTCGAGGTTCTCGAACGGCGGGAAGTCCGGCGAGGTGCCAACGGTGAGCTTGCCATCGGTGACGAGGCCAAGGCCGGCGTCGGCGGCGGCAGAGGAGGCGGCGGCAGTGGTGGCGGCGCTGCCCGAGCCACCGCAACCGACAAGACCCATCATGCCGGCAAAAAGACCAGCGGTGGCGACGAACTCACGCCTGCTCATGTTCTTGTTCATGTAAATCCCCTTCCTTCGCGCCTAACGGCGCGGTTATTGACGCATGGATACGGGCGCAAAACCACCCGCGCCCGGAGGCGCCGTTCCTGGAGCCCTTGCCCCGCCGCGAGCATGCAACCAACTAGTCACATGCTCGCGATTGGTTTCCCATTGTAGTCATTCCAATGCATTACAAACGCTAAATATTCTATTTCTTGCATATTTCCAACAAGATACAAACTGTCCGTGTATTTTATGCGCCCGAATGGATATTTCCGGAGCACCTCTATAACGAAAGCGGAGCGCCACCCATCCCGCGATGAGTGGCGCTCCTGTCAATTCATCTCGGCGCAAGTTCGCACACGGGTGCGAATGCCTGTGGCCCCGCGCAAGCTCGCTTGCAAGCCGCACAGGCCTTCCGGCCCCTTAGAAGCCTCCGTAGTAGTGGCGAAGCTCCCAGTCGGTCACGGTCTGCGAGTACTCGGCCCACTCGCGGCGCTTCTCCTCGAGGAGGTAGTTGAAGATGTGGTCACCGAGCGCCTCGTGCACGAACTCGGAGTTCTCGAACTCATGGATGGCCTCGCCAAGGTCGCGAGGAAGGCGCGTGGCGCCGGACTCGGCAAGCTGGTCGAACGACACGGTCGACTCGGGCGGCAGAGGCAGCTCGTCGGCGATGCCCTTCATGCCGGCGGCAAGCGTCACGGCCATGATGAGGTAGGGATTGCAGGTGGGATCCGGACCGCGGAGCTCGATGCGGCGGCTCAGTTCCTTGCCAGGCTTATAGGTGGGAACGCGCACAAACGCGGAGCGGTTCTTCGAACCCCAGGTGGCATAGCACGGAACCTCGCCGTTGGGGACGAGACGCTTGTAGGAGTTGACGGTGGGATTCGTGATGAGCGCGAACTCCGGAGCGTACTTCAGGATGCCCGCAGCGTAGTGCTGGGCCGTCTTCGAGAGGTGGTGGCTCGAGCCCTCTCCGTCATGATCGAACAGCGACTGGTAGAGGAACATGGCCGAGCCGGGAACGCCCGAGAGCGGCTTGGGCATGAACGAGGCGAACAGGCCATGCGAGAATGCCGTCTGCTTGATGACGAGACGAGCCGTCATGATGTTGTCGGCGCAGGTGATGGCCTCGGAGTAACGAAGCGACACGCCGTTCTGCGACGGAGCCAGTGCATGATAGGAGTACTCGACCGGCACGGACATCTGCTCGAGAGCGAGGGTCAGGTCGCGACGGAGGTCGCGGGCGGAGTCCTCGGGCGTGAGGTCAAAATAGCCGGCGTTGTCGAGCGGGACCGGGACGGCAGAGCCGCTGGAGACCGTCGTGTCCTCCTTGAAGTAGAAGAACTGGATCTCAGGGCTGACGTTCATGACATAGCCTGCCTTGTCCGCCTCACGGAACTGACGCAGCAGGCAGGCGCGCGGATCGCCCAGGAAGGGCTCGCGCTGAGGGGTCCTAATGTCGCAGAAGATGCGGGCGACGCCGCTCTCGGAGGGGCGCCACGGCAGGACCTGGAAGGTCGACGCATCCGGGAACGCCAGCATATCGGACTCCTCGAGGGAGGAGAAGCCCTTCACCGCAGAGCCATCGAAGCCAATGCCCTCCTCGAAAGCCTCCTCGAGGTCCTCGGGGGAGATGGCGAAGGACTTGAGGTTGCCGAGCACGTCAGTGAACCACAGACGCACGAAGCGAATGTCGCGCTCCTCGACGGAGCGCAGTACGAAATCGATGTTCTGCTCGTTAGTCATCGAGCTACCTCGCAGACGGACGCAGGATTAGCAAGAATAGGACCGGCAAGGCTGAACCTAGTTGTGCCAGTGTACGCAACAACTTTCCCACAGGCGTGTTACGGAGCTGTTACCCTTACCGAACCTCCCCGACAATCGAATTTTGCCATCGGCGAACGGTAGCATCATATCGGCGAGACGCCTTGACCGGGCACTTTGCCCGGGCGAGTCACCCCGCGGGGCGTAAGTCTGCCAACGCTGCAATCAGGTGACCGCTCGGCAGAGATGCGAGCTTGCCAGTACCACGAGCAGGCATTCTCGCCCGGGGCACGGGCCCACCTACGCCACAGCTAGGCGCCCTTCTCCGCCTTGTAGCGCTCCGCTGCTGCGGCGGCACTCGCCATGAGCTTGGCACTCTCCTTGCAATGGCCGCTCTTGCCCGCATTGCACGAGCCGCCCGAGGCGCAGTCTGCGCACTCACCGCTCTTGGCCCCGCGGATCATGGAGCGAACGCACAGAGCGAAGACGGCAAGCACCACAAGGATGATGATCAGATCAACGGGACTCATTTCGCATCCCCTCTCGTAGCTGGGGTTTTCGATGTCGTCGTCAGGCAAGACCAAGACGAGCATCAGCCGAGCAGGCCATGCGAGGCCAACTCGTCCGACGGCACGAGACACAGCACCACGCCGTTCCGAGTCTCATCTCCACGCACGGCACCACCATACCGGAGCACATAAGTTTACTACTGTTAACTATAGGCATCGCAACTACCTCGCGCAAGCAGCAATGGCCACGTAAGCAGGAATACCCCACGCGAACAAGGCGTCGGCCGAGCCGGCCCGGCGTTCCGCGGCAAGCTCTCCCCAGGTATTCCGTCAGGGCGATATACTGTAGAGACGCTGGCGCTATACAGTTTTGCGCCCTCCTCACCCACGACCGCGGGAAGGCCCGCCGCACAGCCAAGGGGATGCTCATGGCATACATCGAGTCCGACCACGTAGTGAAGGCATACGGGTCTGGCGCGACCGAGATTCACGCCCTCGACGAGGCGAGCTTCGCCGTCGAGAAGGGCGAGCTCGCCGTAATTCTCGGCGCTTCGGGCGCCGGCAAGACCACCGCCCTCAACATCCTGGGCGGCATGGACACCGCCACCTCGGGCCGCGTCGTGGTAGACGGCCGCGACATCACGCGCGCAAGCGAGAATGACCTCGTCGAGTATCGCCGCGCGGACGTGGGCTTCGTATTCCAGTTCTACAACCTCGTGCCCAACCTCACCGCCCTCGAGAACGTTGAGCTCGCAGCCCAGATTTGCCCGGATTCTCTCGACGCGCGCGAGACCTTGGAGAAGGTCGGCCTCGCCAACAGGCTCTCAAACTTCCCCGCCCAACTCTCCGGCGGCGAGCAGCAGCGCGTCTCCATCGCGCGCGCCGTCGCCAAGAACCCGAAGCTTCTCCTCTGCGATGAGCCCACGGGCGCACTCGACTACGTGACCGGCAAGCAGATTCTCCAGTTGCTCCAGGACACCTGCCGCAAGGACGGCATCACCGTCGTCCTCATCACGCACAACGCCGCCCTCGCCCCCATGGCAGACCGCCTCATTAGGTTCAAGAGCGGCAAGGTTATAGAGATGAGCGTCAACCCCTCCCCCACGCCGATCAGCCAGATTGAGTGGTAGCCGGATCGCGCCCCTCGCAAGGCAAACGCCCCATATGCAACACGCAACGCCAGCTCACAAGCACGGAAAGAGAGGCCCATGCGCTCTGCCCTCGCCACAGACACCCTGCGCACCATCCGCAATAGCGCCAAGCGCTTCTTCTCGCTTGCCGCGATCTGCGTGCTCGGCGTCACGATGCTTGTCGGTCTCACGATCGCGTGCAGGGACCTTCGCCTCTCCGCAGACAAGTTCTTTGACCAGCAGCGGCTCTATGACGTGAGCGTGCAGTCCACGCTTGGCCTCACGGATGACGACGTCAACGCTCTTGCTGCGCTTGGCAGCGTCGAGGAGGCCGAGGGCGGCTGGAGCGAAACTGCCTACAGCACAGTCGACGGAGCCCATGCATCCGTCACGGTACATGCCTTCAAGGCCGGCGGCATGAACCAGCCCTATCTCGAGGAGGGCCGCCTCCCCGAGAACTCAGACGAGGTCGCCGTCACACAGGACTACCTCGACGCCACCGGCAAGCGCGTGGGCGATACCCTCACCTTTGGCGTCAGCGCGGATGATACGACTTGGGCCGTCGGCGACACGGCGCAGCCACAGGCAGACGCCGATGATGACGAGGACCCCGACGACCTCGATCTCGATAGCGAAGACGCTCAGGACAGCGAGCTCTTCGCCCGCCACGCCTACACCATCACCGGCCGCGTCATCGACCCCACCAACGTCTCCGCCAAGAACGGTTCCTCGTCATTCCGCTCCTCCGGCCCGAAGTACAGCTTCTTCGTACCCGCAAGTGCCGCCACCGCAGAGGCCTACTCCGTCATCTACCTGCGTGCCACCGGCGCCACCGAACTCTCCTGCTTCTCCCAGAAGTACAAGGACGTCGTGGGCCGTGTGACGAGCGAAGCCGAGGGCATCAAGGCAGAGCGCGAGGCCGCGCGCGACGCGGAGATTCGCGGCGACGCCAACGCCCGCATCGACGATGCCGAGCAGACCGCCAACGACAAGTTCGCCGAGGCCGAGGACAAGCTCGCCGAGGCTCAGAAGACCATCGACGACGCCATTGCCCAAATCGAATCCGGCCGCAGCGAGCTCGCGGAGCAGAAGGCATCTGCGCTCGACCAGCTTGCCGAAGCCCAGACAAAGATTGACTCCGGCCGGGCCCAGCTCAAAGACCCCGCGACCCGCGATCAGGCCGTCGAGCAGGCAAAGGCCGCCGCAATTTGCGCCCTTGAAGAGAGCGACCAGTACAAGCAGCTCGTCTCCACGCGCGATGCCCTCGTCCAGACCAAGCAGAACTACGACGCGCTCATCGACGCCAAGGCGCAGCTCGAGGAAACACGGGGCCAGCTTGAAACCGCCAGAGACCAGCTCGAGCAAGGCAAGGGCGAACTCGAGACCGCAAGGGATACGCTCAAGCAGCGCATCGCCCAGCTCGAGAAATTGGGCCTTCCCGCAGATGACCTCAAGGCCCAACTCGCCCAGGTCGAGGGTAAGATCACTGAGCTCGACACGCAGCTCGCGGAGGCTGAGGCGCAGCTCGCCCAGGTCGAGGCCCAGCTTGGCACCGTGAACGACGGTATCACCGCCATCACCGCAGCACTCGCCCTCCAGAACCTCACGCCCGAAGCGCTCGAGCCCACCATCACCCAGCTCGAGGCCGGCATGGCCGCCGCAAGGCAGCAGGCGGAAGAAGCCGCGACGGCCGAGGTCGATCGCAGCATCGCCGAGAGCCGCGCGCGGCTCGACCAGGGCCAGGCTGAGCTGAACTCCTCCCGTGCCGAGCTCGATGCCCAACTTGCCGCCGCCCAGGCAAGGCTCGCTGACGCCCAAAGCGAGGTTGACGAGGGTACGGCCGAGCTCGAGGAGAACCGCGCCGAATTCGAGCGCCAGAAGGCCGAGGCCCTCCAGAAGATCGCCGACGCCCGCGCCAAGGTCGAAGACATAGGGCATGCCACCTGGTATGTCCAGGACCGAGGCTCCATCTCGTGCTTCTCCTCCATCGACACGGACGCGAGCTGCATCGAGACGCTAGGCTTCGTCTTCCCGATCATCTTCCTTGTGGTCGCCATTCTCGTCGCCCTCACGACGGCCATGCGCATGGTTGAGGAGGAACGCGGACTCATCGGCCTCTATAAGGCGCTTGGCTACCGTCGCAGCAGCATCATGGCCAAATACGTCCTCTATACCGCAGGCGCCGCCCTCGCCGGCGGCATCGTCGGTGCCATTCTCGGCTTCGTCGCGCTGCCGCTGTTCCTCTTCAAGTTCTTCGCGCTCATGTATACGCTGCCCGCTTTCGAGCTCTCGTTCTCGCCGGCGCTCTGCGCGCTCGCCATGGGCATCTTCGTCCTCGGCATTGGTGCCACCACGGCGCTCACCGTAAGCCGCGAGCTGTCGGAACAGCCCGCCCAGCTCATGCGCCCGCGCGCGCCCAAGGCGGGCAAGCGCATCCTGCTCGAGCGCATGCCCATCATCTGGAACCATCTCGGTTTCCTCAACAAGGTCACGGCCCGCAACCTCTTCCGCTACAAGGGCCGCCTCGCGATGACGGTCTTTGGCGTCGCCGGTTGCTGCGCGCTCATGATTGCTGGCTTCGCCATCAACGACACCGTCGAGGGTCTCTCCGCCAACCAATACGGTAGCGACGACCGCACCGGCGTCTACTCCTACGATCTGCTTGCCGTCACCCAGGCGGATGACCTCGAGGAGGCGGCGCGCGAGCTCACTCGGGCGCCCGAAGTCGCAACCTACACCTGCGTCTACACCGACAACGTCACCGTCGAGCGTAACGGCAGTCAGGACACCGCCCAGCTCATCGTCGTACCGGACGGCTTCTCTCTCGACGGCTTTATCGACCTGCGTGACGAGGATGGCACCGGCGTCTCCCTCGACGACGCCACGCGCGATGGCGGCGTGCTCTTCACCAAGAGCACCGCCAGCGTTCTCGGCTTTGGCACCGGAGACGAGGTTACGCTCAAGGATACCAAGCTCAACCAGGCGAGCGTGAAGGCGTCCGGCGTCGTCATGAGCTACCTCGGCAACGCCGTCTACATGACGCAGTCCACCTACGAGGAGCTCCTTGGCGAGAAGCTCGAGGCCAACGCCCTCATCGCTAACCTCCTCGGCACGGATGACGAGAAGATCGACCTCTGCAACGAGCTCGCCAATGACACGCGCTACCTTAACGTCACTAACATCCGCCAGGGCGTGCGCGACTTCTCAGACGTCTTCATCCTCATCCGCTGCGTGACGGCCCTGCTCATCGTGCTTGCCGCAGGTCTTTCCTTTGTCGTGCTGTTCACGCTCTCGACCACCAACGTGTCCGAGCGCGAGCGCGAGCTCGCAACGATTAAGGTACTTGGCTTCCGTCGTGGCGAGGTGCGCACCTACATCAACAAGGAGATGCTCATCCTCACGTTTATCGGCACGGTTCTCGGCGTTCCGCTGGGTCTCGCGTTGTCGCAGTCGCTCACCTATGTCCTCAACATGCCTTCCATGTACTTTGCCGTCGAGGTCGCGCCCGCGGGCGTCATCATCTCCTGCACGTTATCGCTCGTGTTCGCCGTCATCGTCTGCCTCATCACGAGGCCCTCGATCGACCGCATCGACATGGTCGGAGCGCTCAAGTCCGCGGAGTAGCGACGGGACAGCGCGGCTGATTTAGGGCAGATGAGCGCGACGCCAGCAACTCGGCTGGACAAGGGCGTGACCGCACGCTGCCGATGACGCCAGCAACTCGGCTGGGCAAGGGCGTGAGCACACGCTGCCGATGACGCCCACGCCCGGCGAGCACTCGTAGCAGCATTGTTAAGCTATGGCAAAGGTGTGATCGTCGTTCCGGGGCTTGGGTAGAATGAACCCCGATTCACACGACGAAGGGCACACATGATCAATCCGCTAGCTAATAGGTCAGAATCCGAGCGAAACGCAACGCGCGGACGAAGGCTGCGCAATAGCAGCGAGGTTGCCGTCCGTCCGAGGGGTGCCCGTTTCTCCTCTGACACCGGCAATGACGAGACGATGGACGAGGAGGCGGGTCGCGGACGCAGCAGGATGCGCGGCCGTGGTGGTCGTGGCAACCGCGCCCAGCGTCCCAAGCGTCCTCGCAAGCCTAGCCGTCTCGGCATGATCGTTGGCGGTTGGTGGAACCGTCTCATCGGTGCCGTGTACTCCGGCTCCCTCTCGAGCCAGACCGAGCAGTATGCCGCCCACAACACCACGCAGGACTACATTTGGAACTCCGTGGGCCTTGGCGCCTGGGGCGTGGTCTTCCCCGTCCTCTCCGTCGTTACGACGCAGCTCTTGAACGTCGAGCAGGGCGGTCGCTTCTCGATGGCGTTCGTCACGGGTACGCTACTCCTCTTCATCGCCAACTTCGGCGTCCGCACCTACCAGGCGTCTGACATCTCAGAGAACCACTCCTTCGCGGACTACCAGGCCTGCCGTGTCGTCACCGTCGCCGCGATGCTGCTCGTCGGCGTGCTCTACTGCCAGATCCGTGGCTATGATCCGGAGATGTTCGGCCTCTGCATGGGCATGTTCGTCTATCGTGCCGTCGATGGCCTCGCGGATGTCTACGAGGGCCGTCTCCAGCAAATGGACAAGCTCTACCTCGCCGGCATCTCGCAGGCAGTCCGCTCGGCCGCCGCCATCGTCGCCTACTGCGTGCTGATCTTCATCACGAGGAGCATCTCTGCCGCCGGCATCGCCATGGGCGTCGCCGCCGTCGCATCGTTCGTCCTGCTCACGCTTCCGCTTACGTTCTTCGAAACGCCCAAGAGCGAGAAACTCCGCCTGGCGAGCGTGAAGGATCTCTTCGTTCAGTGCTTCCCGTTGTTCGTGGCGCTGTTCCTCTATAACCTCATCGACAACATGCCTAAGTTCGCCATGGAAGGCGTGCTGTCGTACGACAACCAGCTCTACTTCAACGCACTCTTCTCGCCCGCGCACATGATCATCATGGTGATTGGCTTCGTCTATAAGCCGCAGCTCATGCGTCTTGCGGAGATTTGGGCTGACCCCGAGCGCCGCGGCCGCTTCGACATCATCGTTCTCGCCGTGCTCCTACTGATCGTCGCGCTCACGGGTGGCGTCGGCGTCTTCATGGCAACCGTCGGTATTCCTATCATGAGCTTCATGTATGGCGTTGACTTCGAGCAGTTCCGTGGTCTGTGCTACGTCATGATCGCGACGGGAGGCGTCTGTGCCGCGATCGACTTCCTCTACCAGATCATCACGGTGCTGCGTCGCCAGAAGGCCGTCACGCGCGTCTACCTGTTGACGCTCGGCTTCTCGCTGTTCGTGCCGCCGCTGCTCATCGGCTTCACGGGCCTTCCCGGCGCGGTTCTCGGATACCTCATCGTTATGTGCATCCTCCTCGTGCTGCTAGTGACCGAGTACCTCTCGATTCACGCCGAGCTCTCCGAAACGCTTAAGAGCTACCGCAAGCGCGCTGTCCGCGACACGAAATAGCCCCTGAACATAAGGCTGCGCTATCTGCGGCGATAGGCCTCGGGCCAAGTCAGAAGCAGGAGCAGACAACCAGGTCGCTTGGTTCATAGCCGTGCCCTCAACTCCCATCGCCCGGTGACGTCAAGCATAGAGAAGGGCCCCGCCACTTGGTGACGGGGCCCTTCGCATGTTCGAGTTGTCATCCCGAGGTAGCAATGAAGCTCGGAGCCGGCTGAGGCCGCCGGCGGACTACATCAGGCGGAGGCCAACTTCCTTGAGCTGCTTGGAAGAAACCTCGCTGGGAGCGTCGCTCATGAGGTCAGAGCCACTCGAGGTCTTCGGGAACGCCATAACCTCGCGAATCGAATCGGAACCGGTGAGCAGCATGCACACGCGGTCGAGGCCAAGGGCAAAGCCACCCATGGGAGGCGCACCAAACTCGAGGGCGTCCATGACGAAGCCGAACTGCTCGCGGCACGCGACCGCTGCGCCGCACAGCTGGCGGCCATCGTCCACGGCGACGAACGCATCACCGAGGCCGAAGCGGCCCTCGCTGCCGCGGAGGCCGAAACCGGCGCACTGGCCGACCGTCTGCACGAGGCGCGCGAGAAGGCCGCGCCGCTCTTTGCGGAGCAGATTCTCGCCACGCTTGCCCGGCTGGGCATGGCCGAGACCGTTTTCCGTGTGGAGCTCACGCCGCAGCCGCAGCTCGGACGCTCGGGCCGTGACGGCGTGCAGTTCCTCTTCACGGCCAATGCGCGCATGACGCCGCAGCCCGTCGAGCGCATCGCCTCGGGCGGCGAGCTCTCGCGCGTGATGCTGGCGCTCAAGGCGCTGCTCGCGGAGCGCATGCAGCTGCCGACGGTGATCTTCGACGAGATCGACACGGGCGTCTCGGGCCGCATCGCCGACGCCATGGGCGAGATCATCGCCGCCCTCGCCGCGAAGATGCAGGTCGTCGACATCACCCACCTGCCGCAGGTCGCCTCGAAGGGCTCGTCGCACTTCGTCGTCTACAAGCGCGACGGCCGCACCTCGATCACCCGCCTGACGGACGACGAGCGCGAGACCGAAATCGCCAAGATGCTCTCCGGCTCGGAGATCACCGATGCAGCCCGCACGCAGGCCCGCATCCTGCTTGGCCGCGCGGCCAAACCCGCGAAACGGAACGCACAGAACACCTCCGACGAGAAGTCCGGAAAACTTTTTTAAGGTGAAAGGTGAAAAGTAAAAGGTAAAAGGTGGGGGCCGGCACGATGCGACAAGGCTCCTTGCCGCCACCGGTGTCTTCAGGCCGGAGAATCCCGGTCCACCATTCACCCACGACGGGCCCGACCGGCAGCGATCGGGCCTTTTTCAAATGCAACAAAACCCACCATGGAACACCTGCTTGAAACGGCTGCCGCGAACCA
>OLPO01001796.1_pt1 | contig 13992 bp, 16 predicted proteins | sample 1672831 | NCBI WGS metagenome assembly OLPO01 (sample SAMEA3136728, study PRJEB25190) | human gut metagenome
AATGACATTCAAAAAGTTATCTTTTGCTTGACAAAGGTCATTTCATAACAGTTGAATAAACATCACGTACATAGTCATATTGTCGATTTTCCGTTTTATAAACATAAGCACCAGACATTCCTCCAGTTTTGACGTATTGATCAAAAGCATCATCATATCCATCTGTGATTTTATAATAAGTTAGATATTCCTTAAATGAAAATGGGTATACTTTTATTTCCATTGTTCTTCCAGTAAACAGTGTTGCCAAATCTGAGCTGAGTAAAAACGCATTAGAACCTGTAATATAAATATCATAGATTCCTTTTGCATAAATGCTATTAATTGCAAGTTCAAATTGAGGACACATCTGTACCTCATCAATTAGCAATACATTTGTCATTTCTTCTTTGTATTGATTCATAATATATTTATGCAAGGCATGATATTCTAACAAATGATCAAATTCCAACTCTTGAAGATTAATCATCACAATATTGATTTGTTCATTTAATGATTTTAAATATGTGATAAATTCCTGAAGTAATACTGATTTCCCACTACGCCGGATTCCAGTAATAACCTTTATATCGGGTGTACCATATAATTCAATCAACTCATCTAAATATTTTTTTCTAACAATAAGTTGCATAACACCCTCTCCTATTCCCACTTTTTAAAAATTATTAAATTTTCGGTAATAACTATCGCAAGCATAATTTAACACAATTAGTGGGTTCTGTCATTATTCTATTCCCGATTTTGGAAAATATTCATTTTTCGGTAATAGAATGATCTTTTTAATTTCTAATAGTGTGAACATCATGTTGCTCACTTGATTAAAGAAAAGCACTAGCTGAAGTGCTAATGCTTATCGAAGCTCAGGTAAACCTAAACTGTTAATTGCTTTTATAATGATAGACCAGGTTGTTTCATCACAGATATCTAAATCATCATAGTTTTCATTCCATTCTTTAATGTAGGATATATATTATGGATAAACTTCTTATATTCCTTTTCAGTTAAATCAATACTTGTTTCGCATTCTAAAGTACCAATAGAATCTGAATAAGAATCAACAAACCGATCTTTAATCTTTTTTACAACAATCTTATGATATCCTTCATAAAAACCACCCATTTCAGATTCAACTGAAGTAGTAGAAGTTTCATCAATAGGTAAAAATGAATAACAAACATCTTTATGACAATGAAAACAATATCGACTTGAAGGTGGCATCGTTTTACCACGTACCAAATAAATTTTATGATCATCTATATCTTTTTAAAGTTGAGTAGTCATTGCTGGAATTCTATAAACAATTTTTGCCGTTTCATGACCACAATGAGAACAGCAAATTCTTGTCAATGCTATCACTTCTTTCTTTTTTCAATAAACTTGAATTTAACAGTTCGCTTTCTTACTTCTGCTATGAATTACAAACTCTTCCAGATTTGTTCTGTGGTGATACTTCACAGATGCCGTCTTATCCTTTTCTATGATGAATTGGTTCATATCTAAACCGTTTAGTGCGGCAATAGCAACCGCATAGTGTATCACATCTGCTAACTCATTGCCCAATTGGCTCTGTAAATCCTCACTATCAGATTTTTTCTTTCCTGCTTTCTTGTTTAATACCTCCGCTACTTCACCGATTTCTTCTACCAGTTTCATGAATAAACTTTCTTCAATTCCACCATTTTCGTAATGGTCAAGTAAATAGCTTTCCAATTCTGCTATTGTCACATTCATTAATCTCTATCCTCCACAAATTCCGATTATATTCTGAATAAATTATATATGAACATTCAATGGATTGTGATTTTCAAATAAATACTGTCTACAAAAATATCTTATATTCAATGTGCAATTGAACTCTACCCTGTTTGCACGTCAAGAAACGCAAAAAATCCGTCAGCTTTTTTCCAGGATTAGAAAGCTAACGGATTATATTTTTATAGACAGTGCGATAAATTGGAATTTTGATAAGAAAAAAAGCAGTCAATCCTAAGACTAACTGCTTTGTGTGTATGGATATGAAATTGTCAAAATTGAAATTCACAATATTAATTGAGAGGCAGAAGCTTCTTCATTTTCACATTCTGCATAATCAATATTTTTTACATTTCTTTGAGTGGCATATTGAACAATTCGTTCTTGAATTATTTCATATATAGTTATTTTCCCACATTCAGGACATATTTTTGCTGGTACATTTGTGGCATGATATATTTTACCATCATAAACTACATCAGTTTCTGTTGTAATATTTTTTAACCATTTTTTACATTTTTGACATCTAAACATAATCGCTCTCTCCTTTAACTTCCGATTTATATTTCTGAATAATATATATGAATACTCAATGATATTTAATTATTATGCTCTATTTACTCATTTAAAAGCAATTAATATAACAGCTATTTCTGATCGAAAATTTAGAAAGCTAACAGATCTTATTTTTATAGACTGTGCGATAAACTTGAAGTAACTCAGTGAATATCATCATTGATTAGCTTACATGCTATTTTCCCTTTTCTTCACTCTGTAAATCAGCACAATAATCGTATTCACGATAAATACAAAAACTGATATTGACACGATAAGTGAATAGGATGTAAATGGCTTAAAGTATTGTCCCATCAGCTCTAATCCGTACAGTTTTGCAACTGCATAGGAAGAAATAAAACTCAAGATATTACCAATATAGATAACAGCAATATTGTTTGTTTTCAATGCTCCCCCAACATAGGAAAGCAAAATCTGTAATCATTAGTCCATAGAACAACATTGTTCCAGAAGTTGCATCACCATTTGCTGAGAGAAAGGCAAAAGGAACTCAAGTAGAAATCAACATATTATTTATGGGATCAATTTGCTAATGTACTGAATAGCGAATACTGGAAAAAGAAAATACTATAATCTGATGACTATTTTGCATGCAACACCGGAGAAGTATCAAAACAAACTATACATCATTACAGTGAAGTCATTCGTGGAAAACGTCATACAATCTTGCGTATGGCCAGATCTATCTATCGATAAAACAAAATATATTAAAGGCTTGAGACTACAAAGTTTTAAGCCTTTTGATTGTGATCTTTTCACTCTATACTGGCATTTTATTTTCCAACATCGATCAGTACCGCTCTGCATGGGGAACCATCTACGCCAGATAGATTCAATGGAGCTGCATTCAAGAAATAAACTCCTTCTGAAACTTCTGATAAACGAATTCCTTCAAGTAATACTACATTTGCTCCTAATAATATAAGATGCACTTCCATTGGCGCATTTTCAGGACCAACCGTTTGAGATTCATCCCCAAGCAGTAAGATTCCATCCTCAGCAAATACCTTAGCTGCTTCTACTGAAACTTCAGCATCTCCTTTAATTAAAATTCTCTTTGCGGCTTGTAAATTCTGATTCTTAGCTTTTTCAAGAATTTCTACAGCAGCTTCACCAGAGACAATTCCATGATATTCTACAACATATGCCATTCCAATCAATGCATCTAAACTGATAGAGTCAACAGTTTTTCCATCCTTGATGAAATGAATCGGTGCATCGATATGTGTACCATTATGTGCACACATACTAAATGCTGTTAAGTTATACAAGTCACCATTTTCCATTGAACAAAGAGTCTTTTTTTCAGGTATTGGATCACCAGGATATATCTGACAATTGAATATTTCTTGGGAAATATCATGAATTTTCATTTTCTATTCTCCTTCACGCACTCTAATTCACCTGACTATGATGTGTTCAAAATATCGTTCTTGAAATTCCACCAAAGCATTGATTGCATCATCAGAATACTCTTTATTTTTGGAAACTATGATCAATTTATCGTCATCATCATCCACTCTATGGATAATGGCAATACATTTCCCCTTAAACGCCTTCACAGGTTTAAACACACCTAGTAAATAACAATCCAATTCTTTCCCATCTCCACTGGTAGTGTCCGGTACATATCCATAGTTCACCAGATAAATAAATCCATATTCAGGATGTTTACTGCCAAGTTCTCGATCAATTACGATATTTAATGAAAATTCGAGCAAGAAATCCTGCTGATCCATCTGCGGGATGAATTGCTGATAAATTCAATATTTCCGCATAAATAAGCGATTTTATGTACTTGCTATGGTATAATATCAGTGTAGAAAAGGATACCTTATGCCACTTAGAAAAACCAAGAAAACTTCTGCTGAAATAATACGAAAAGCTTACAAATTCCAGGCTGTTCCTACAGAGGAACAGAAGGTTATGTTTGCACAGACATTTGGCTGTGTGCGTTATCTGTACAACAGAATGCTTGATGACAAGTCAAAAGCATATAAGTATTTTGGTGAGAATTTGAATCTTACACCAGCGTGGTATAAGCATATTTCGTGCTGTCGTTGGCTTGCAGATGTAGATGCTCTTGCATTAGCTAATGTGCAACTTAATCTCAACACTGCATTTCAGAATTTCTTCAACAAGCGTGCAAAGTATCCAAAGTTCAAAAAGAAGAGTGACCATCATGATTCCTATACAACAAATGTTGTGAATGGAAACATTTCTTATCGTACATCTGATAAATACATGTATGTCACTCTTCCAAAGATTCCTGGCGAGCTGATGGTCAAAAATCATCGTCCTGTCAAGCAAGGTGGCAAGCTTAAAAGTGTTACGGTTTCACGAGAACCAAGTGGAAAGTACTATATTTCACTTTTATTTGAATACACCAAAGTAAAGGCAGTACACGATATTGATCCAGATAATGCAATCGGGTTAGACATGTCCATGCGTAGCTTTTACGTTGATTCTGATGGCAATGAGGTTGATTCACCGCATGCATATCTGCATGTACAGGATAGACTTGCCAGAGAGCAGCGTAAGCTGTCTCACATGAAGAAAGGCTCCTCTCTAACTATCAGAAACAAAAGCTGAAGGTTGCTAAGCTGCATGCAAAAGCCACGCATCAGCGTAACGATTTTCTGCATAAGCTGTCACGAAAATTAGTAGATGCCTATGACATTGTTGGAATCGAAAATCTTGATATGAAAGGCATGTCACAGGCACTGAATTTTGGAAAGAGTGTTTCTGATAAGGGATGGGACAGGTTCACGCGTATGCTTGTTTACAAAGCGGAAGCTTGTGGAAAGCGTGTCATCAAAATTGATAAGTGGTTCCCGTCATCCAAGATGTGCCGTGAATGTGGCTGTCTCAGTAAGAAAACTAAGGACTTGTCTGTTAGAGAATGGACATGTCCGCATTGTGGTGCAACACATAATCGTGACTATAATGCGGCTGTCAACATCAAAAACGAAGCAGTAAGAATCTACTGCACATGCTGATATTTTTTATTATTTCGCCCGCTGGGACAGCGGCGTAAGCCTGAAATACACTGCATGGATAACAGCAAGACCATGCAGAAAACTACGGTCCTATGCATCCACTCACAGAGGTGACACTCTGTGCATGCAACACATAGCTAACATACCGGTAACACAGGAAAAGTTCCGGTGGCAGAGCCACCTGGAAGCTCGGTTACTTGTAGCCGAGTAGTTCACTTCTTTTCCTAGATATTCTTTATGATTCATATGATTTTTTCATTCTTTTGAGTACACTTTTATTTATAAAGTATACATGAATCATTCATAGCATTAAATAAATTTGGAAAGTTAACGGTTTTACTTTATTTTTCTTCTATTTCAACCATATTTTCACTATAGCTGTCTACAATATTTTCTGATGCAATCACACTGAATACAACAATTGCCAAGATATAAAAAACTAGAATTACAAACAAAATAATGCAAACCACTTTCCAGATTTTTTTACTATGTTGATTCTTCATTGCCAGCTGTTCACTGATTTTAGCTAGTTGCTGAGCAACTGCACTCTTATCTGTCTCTTCAACGATTTCTTCTCCAAGTAATGTACTTACATCCATATCCAAAACATCCGCAATTTTACAAAGAACATCTGCATCAGGTACAGAAAGACCTTTTTCCCATTTACTGACTGTCTGACGCACAACATTCAACTTTATCGCAAGTTCTTCCTGTGTATATCCTTTTGCTTTTCGCATTGTTTTTAGATTTTCATGAAACATATTCAAAATCTCCTTTTTGTTAGTATCATCCTATACGAATATGCCTGTTGCGGAAAGCAACACATAGTAACATTTGATTCAAGCATTTATCAATTTCAAGAATTTCTTTTCATTCATGATTTCATTTGTCAGATATTCACCATCATAAAACAATGCATATGTTGTAATTGGAGATGGAACATTTCTAGCCTGTTCTTTCCTTGTAATATGAATCACTTTGAATGGAATATTATTTTCTTTCGCTGTCTTTTCTACAATGGGAACATATTTTGCATTGAACGGGCATTGGTTTGTATAGTAAAGAACGTATCCACTTTCATTCACTCGAGGATGTTTTGCACATTCCATAAACTTTGGTTTTTCTACGCCACTGAAAAAAGATAAATACCATAGTTGAATTCCATGGTCTGTTTCATCACATACTGTAAAACCCTTATATTTCAAAAACTTTGGATCCGCAAGATATGGCTTTTTCTTTGCAGTACTAAGAATACATAATCCTTTTTTACCTTTTTCTTTACTGTCTTTGATACATGCTTCAAGCAAATCATTTGCATATCCATGCCCCCCCTTGAATGCACCCGATACCCATAAACAATCAATATACATATATCCTTCAGCATCAATTGGATTCCATGCATTCTCTGCAGGGATGTATTCAATGAAGCATTTCCCACGCTCAACACTTTTCAAAAACACAAGACCATCATCAAAACGTTCCATAAGCCATGCTTTTTTTGATGACACTTGCACATCTTTATTATTAGAAATGGCACAACAGATATGTTCTTTCTCAATATTTTCTTTCGTAACTCTGATATATTCCATATGTAGTTAACACTCCAAAATAAAGTATATGAGATTTCTTATATTTTTTAAACAATCTCCAAAAAAGGAAAGCATCTCGCTTTCCTAAATGAACTTACTTTATAAAATATAAATCTTCAAATTCATCCATTGGCCACATTGGTCTAGCAATCATCTTAAATGGAATTCTTTCGCTTCTTTGGATTGTTGGACCATCCGATAAAGCCATGATATGGAATTCCGTTTCAGGAATTAAATATGTATCTAAGTAACCCATTTTCACAACTACGATATCATAATCGTGAAAAGGTGCATTTGCAGCATCAAACTGTTCCATCGTACCATATTGAATATTATCATTCATAATAATTACATCAATATTAGTATCCTTGATATTAAACAAATATGATTTACCTAAATCAAAATCTGAACTAAATCCTTTTTGTTGTTTACCGATTGCCTTTAATGTTCCTTCTAATGTAGTAGACTTACTATTCTCATCTTCCTCAACCCCAACATTTAAAGTCAGTTTATCACCAGTTTTACATTTGGAAATGATGTCATAGCTCTTTGGATCATTAATACCTGCAAATAAAACCTTCTTATCCGTTTTATGTTTCAGCATTTCTCTTAAAACAATTGTATTCTGTCCATATCCACCAGCACCGCAGTTATCTCCAGAGTCTGTAATAACGACTGTCTTCTCTGGATAATTCAATGCAGTTTCAACAGATTTATCTACTTCATCAAAGTTACCAGTAAATTTAAACTCATGACGATGATTCCAAGTATACTGACTGATTCTATCAGCCACTTCATTACAGTAATCAATATCATTCATTGTATTAGGAACTACAACAACCGCAGCACCAAGTTTGTCATCATCGTGTCTGATAAATCCTACATGGAAGGAAGTAGAAAATACTCTTGGATCCTTTTCTGCTTCATCAAGCAGTTGATTAATGGAGCGAACGGGTTCATTCGCAGAAACACTTCTTTCTCCACCTACCATAATTGGAAGTTTTCGAATGATTGGTTTCATCACTCTACGATGCAGCATTAAATCACATAACAGTTCTGCCACTTTTCTTCTAGTTTCAACTGTATCAAAATGAGGTGATTCACGGAAACATCTTACAATATTTAATTGATTAGCTAATTCTTCTGTTAAATTACCATGAGGATCCATGACCATTGCAATTGGCATATACTTACCAACGATTTTTCTCATCTCTTTCACCAAGTAATGCTCACCAGAAATACAATCCAGTCCATCTACACCACTTGCTCCATGGAACTGTAGATAAATACCATCAATTTCAGATAAATGTTCTTTTAATGGATTTAATATACATTCACAGATATAATCAAATGTTTCTTTACCAATCATTCCATTTGGAGAAGTATTTGCATATAAGGAAGGAATAACTTCAATATCATTCTTGTTAAAAATATCTTCTACTTTCATTGCTTTTACACAATCATCTCCATACAGAAAATGGAAGTCATCTCGATTCACAATATGACTGATATGTTCATTACATTCTGCATTAAAATGCGCCACAAAAACTTTCATTATTATCTTTTCCTCTTCATTTTTATTTAAGAAATATCTTTATCATTATTATAAGATATATTTATCACTGTTTTCTACCACTCCTTCACTAATTTCAAACCTTTTTTAATAGCATTCTGTACTTTTTCTTCAATCTCATCTAAAGAAACATAGTCCATATTCTGTGTTGCAATCACATCCATTGGACCAATGCCCCATAGCCAGCTAAGTGCTTTTAAATGTGGGGTGGCCTGTTCTAAAGGATCACCTGTAGCGATATCCATGCCACGTGTTGTAATGTATAGAAGTTTCTCAGCACGACAGTTTCCATAGCATGTTTTATCATTGCTTTTAAAAGTGACATCAAATATGGAACAAAGTTCTAAAAAATTCTTTAAAGCTGCTGGATATGACATATCCCAGAATGGTGCCGCAATCACTATTCTATCTGCATCACGAATTGTTTCTGCCCATGACAGTGACATAGAATCATAATCACCATGCGTTCTTTTTTGAATCAAATCTTCTTGCACAATTGTTAAAGGAAGCTGATTCAAATCATATTTGATAATTTCATATCTTTCAGACAGCTTTTCAATGATTGGTTCTGCAATTCTACGTGTTCTAGATTCCTTGCCACGCATGCATGCATCAATATAAACTAAAGATTTCATTATATTTGTCCTCATTTCTCTCTATCATTTATTATCCATTATTCCATCGATAATGTCCTCTAATATCATCATGTTTTTCTAAAATATCTTCTTCATATGTTTTCTGAAAAGGATTGGCATGATGAATAACATAAGGAACGCCATGTTGATTTCTTCTGTCAGATACAATAGCGATATGATTTTTAAATATGACAATATCTCCACCCTGCCATTCGCTGATCTTTGAAATATCTGTCGTTAAACTTTCTGCATTCAAATTAAAAAATACATACAGATTCTTCACTCTTCTAAAATCTATATTCTGATCTGGAATTTCAATATCATACATATCTCCATGTATTTCAATATCATTCGATACAAGCTCCATCAAATCATATCCAGCTTCTTTCAATGCATACGCAACAACATCTGTACAGACACCATATCCATCATTGGGATATCCACCAGCATAATATGCACTCTTATACTTTGGATGTGTATTTACATAATTGATAGCGCCTTTTAAGATATCCACTTGATCATCCATTCCATCACCATCTTTATCCAGTGGACTGTGATATTGTGCAATGACATCTCCTCTCCAACGTTCAGCTAATCTTTTAGAAGATGTATGCTGATAACGCATACAAAAAAGAGCAGAACACAATAGAACTACAATCAACAAACACAAAAACGCATTTCTAATCATTATTTTTTTATTTTTCATACCAACCCCCATTTTTCATCTACCTATTCATCTTTTTATATTTCAAATTTTTCAAACAAAAAACGCAGTGTCTTCCACTACGTTTATCTTTTACTTTGCTGCACTATCTGCTGCAATCACAGATTCAATCTGCTTCATTAAAGCATCATAGTTTTCCTGATTATCAACACCACCAAGTAGTGGATCACCCACGATCTTACCATTTCTATCAACAAGAACTGTTGTAGGGAATGCCATGATATTAGATGCATATTGACCTACGTCACAAGAAGAATCAATTGAAAGATTACGATACTTTGCACCTTGCTGTTCTAAAACTTTCTTGGCATCTTTGATTGCAGATCCACTTCCATTAAATGTATCTGTATTGATACCTACAACTTCTCCACCCTTTGCTTTGATTGCTTCATTCAATTCATTCAACTTTGGAAGTTCTTCAACACAAGGTTTGCATCCAGTAAACCAGAAATTCAACACTGTGACTGCATTCTTAGAGAAAAGACTCTTATCTACTTTATTACCATCAAAATCTACACCAGATAAATCCGCAAATGAACTTTCACTGGAACTTTCTTCACTAGATGCAGATGTACTCTGCTTGCTTTCAAGTTCAGCAATCTTCTTTTCAATTTCACGGATCTTTTCAAGATCTTCCGTTAATGTTTTATATTCTTCTTCCGTAAATTCATCTTTGTTTCCTTCAACCGCAGATGCTAAGTATTCTGCATAATCTGCACTAGGGTCCGCATTCCCCTTGTTCATCATATTAAACGCCTTATCCCAGGCTTCCTTATGATCCGCAAACAATTGATTTTCCTGCTGATATAAATCATTCAATTCAGGATTCGTTTCTCCTGCTGTTTCAGAAGATGAGGAAGATTGTGTCGTACTGCTTACAGCACTGTTTGTTTTTGTGGAACAAGCTGTAAGTGCTAATACTGCACTTAAAGTAACGATCTTAAAAATGTTTTTTGATAAATTCATGTTTTATTTCTCCTTTAACTTATTTTTTATCTTTTGATACATCTTTTCCCATAAATTGATAATGGATTGCATTTTTCGGACACACTTTCATACATGCTCCGCATCGAATACATTCCGGATGATTTGGTGTCTTCAATACATTCACATCCATTTTACAGGCTTTTATACACTGCTGACATCCAACACACTTATCATGTTCTACCTGAATACCAAGCAATGACACTTTATTAAATAAAGAATAAATTGCCCCGAGTGGACAGATCCACTTACAGAATGGACGATAGAATAGAATACTCAACACAATCACACTCACAAGAATCACACTCTTGAATGTAAATAATTTTCCAAGAGCAGAACGAATTGCCGCATTTCCAAGTGATAAAGGAATTGCCCCTTCCAATACACCTTGTGGACAGATATATTTACAGAAGAATGGATTTCCCATGCCAATAGAGTTTGTCATCAACACTGGAAGAAGAATCACGAACACTACAAGGATAACATATTTGAGATATCGCAATTTTTTAAGTTTTTCCGTAGAAAATTTCTTTGTTGGAATCTTATGCAGTAAATCCTGAAACCATCCAAACGGGCAAAGAAATCCACAGATAAATCTACCAAGCGTTACACCAAGAAGAATAAAGAATCCTGTGATGTAGTATGCAAATTTAAAATGTGATGATCCGACAACTGCCTGAAAAGATCCAATTGGACAGGCACCGCTTGCCGCAGGACAGGAGTAACAATTCAATCCTGGAACACATATCTTCTTTCCATTCCCTTGATATATTTTCCCTTTGAAAAAATTAGGAAGATGAATATTTGTCAATAATGTTGCCAATCCCTGTATCCATCCACGGAATTGCGCTATTTTTTTTGATATCATTTTATTTTTCTTATCCAATTCCAACACACTCCAGACATATTTTTACTGCTTTGTTCAGCACAACATCAACTTCACCTCTAAAAACCCCATATGTAATCATCATTACACCTGTAATCAATAATACAATTTGTATTGTTTTCTTACTTTTCAAGATATTCATGCTCCTTTCACTTTTCATCGACCTATTATGTTATACACTATAGGGTGTAAAATCTGTGTTAAGCAAATGGAGAAAATATTTTGAGATTATTAATTGTTGAAGATGAAAAAAAATTATGCGATACAGTCGCAAAAAGCTTATATTCTGCTGGATATGAAGTGGATACATGTTATGACGGGAATGAAGCATCTGATTATATCATGGCAGAAAACTATGATCTGATTGTTTTAGATTTAAATCTACCTGGAAAAGATGGTATGGAGATTTTAAAAGAACTAAGAGAAACAAACGAAGAAACTAAAGTTTTGATTCTATCCGCAAGAAGTCAGATTGCTGATAAAGTAGAAGGATTAGATGCAGGTGCAAATGACTATCTGGAAAAACCATTTCATTTACAAGAACTAGAAGCAAGAATCAGAAGCCTGACAAGACGAAAATTCGTACAAAAGGATGTATGCCTCCATTGTGGTGAAATCAAATTCAACACAAAAAAACGTGAAGCGTATGCAAAAGATGAATTTGTTTCATTAACAAGAAAAGAAAATGGAATCTTAGAATATCTGCTTCTGAATCAAGGTCGACCTGTTTCTCAAGAAGAACTCATTGAACATGTATGGGATGCATCCGTAGATAGTTTCAGTTGTTCTATTCGTGTACATATGTCATCCCTTAGAAAAAAACTAAAAGCAGTTCTTGGATATGATCCAATCATCAATAAGATTGGTGAAGGTTATACAATCGTGGAGAAAAAACAATGAAAAAACTATCCCTGCAATGGAGACTAACCATTATAACAACTTTATTTATTGCATTGATCTGTGGATGTCTGACAATGTTCATTTATCAGAATGGTGTCTACTACATGGATGATCTACAGAATACAGTAGAAGGCAGTACAGATAAAAATTCAAATAATCTTTACATCAGCATTCCAGGTGATGTATGGGATGATTTCGCAGACAATTTTTCCATTCAGGTAAACAACAATAAGACTGACTACAGAAATAAAAGTTTACTGATCTCATCCATCCTGTCTCTTCTAGGTGGTGTCATTACATATTTCATCAGTGGACGTGCCCTCAAACCACTTTCTGATTTTTCCAATAAAATTGAAGAAGTACAGGCGCAGAATCTATCTGATTCAAGAATTGAAGAAAACAAAGTCAAAGAACTCAACCAACTCAGTGTTTCCTATAATAAAATGTTAGATCGATTATCTGCAGCATTTGAAGTTCAAAGACAATTCACAGCCAATGCCGCACATGAACTTCGCACACCGCTTGCTCTAATGCAAGTCCAACTTGATGCCTACAATTCCACAGAACATCCAGACAACGATGCATCCGCAACACAAACAATTCAAATGGTCACAGAGCAAAATGAACGTCTAACTAAAATGGTTAAAACACTTCTAGATATGAGTGAGCTGCAAACTATTGCACGAGATGAAACCATTGATTTAGATGCTCTGATTGAAGAAGTACTTGTTGATCTAGAACCACTCGCACAAGAAAAAAACATTACACTCACCAATCAATGTAATGAAGTAAAACTCTTAGGCAGTGATATTCTCATCTATCGACTAGTCTATAACTTAGTAGAAAATGGAATCAAATACAATCGAATCGATGGTTCTGTAACTGTTAAAGCATTTACAAAAGATCAACACATTTATTTAACTGTTGCAGATACAGGAAATGGCATTCCAAAAGATCTAAGAGAAAGAGTATTTGAACCATTCTTCAGACTAGATAAATCAAGAAGCAGAGAACTTGGTGGTGTTGGACTTGGTCTAGCACTCGTACATGAAATCGTAAGAGTACATGATGGCACTATTCAAGTAAAAGATAACCCTACTGGTGGTACAATTTTTGAAGTTATTTTCTAGCAAAACCTGTTTTATATGACAGGTTTTCTTTTGACAACGCTCTTTTTAAAGATTTAGTTGATATTTGCAAAAACACCATAGTGATACTCACCATAAGCACTGTAAAGATCAATCGGCATTGGCAGTTTAACGATATCTCTGCATATGAATGGAATCTGTTCCATCATCGATTCCATATATGCTTCAGGCTTCCACTTTCTCATGTCCAGTGTGTATTTCAGTTTCTTCTTGAATACGATCCAGT
>OLPO01001798.1_pt1 | contig 13988 bp, 10 predicted proteins | sample 1672831 | NCBI WGS metagenome assembly OLPO01 (sample SAMEA3136728, study PRJEB25190) | human gut metagenome
ATTCATCTTGCCGCCTGCCAGCCCCGGCATTTGTTTCATCATCTTCTTGCTCTGCTCAAACTGCTTCACAAGACGATTAACCTCTGCAACATCCACGCCCGCACCTCTGGCAATACGGTTCTTACGTGATATGTTCAGAATATTCGGATTACTTCTCTCCTGTGCTGTCATGGAAAGGATGATCGATTTGGTTCGATCCATTGCTTTCTCATCGATCATGCCCTCGATGTCCTTCATCTTGCCGCCCATTCCAGGAAGCATGTTCAGGATGCTGGAGATACCGCCCATCTTGTTCATCTGCTCCATGCTGGTGAGATAATCGTTGAAGTCGAAATCCATCTTCTTCAGCTTCTTCTGCATCTCCTGTGCCTGCTCCTGATCCACAGAGGCTTCCACCTTCTCGATCAGACTCATCACATCGCCCATGCCAAGGATTCTGGAAGCCATACGCTCCGGATAAAACTGCTCCAGATCTGAAAGCTTCTCGCCCATACCAACATAAAAGATCGGTTTACCTGTTACTGCCTTAATGGAAAGCGCAGCTCCGCCTCGTGTATCACCATCCATCTTCGTCAGGATCACACCGTCAATACCAACCTTATCAGAAAAGTTCTGCGCTACATTTACCGCATCCTGTCCCGTCATGGCATCAACAACAAGCACTGTTGCATCCACATTCACATTCGCCTTGATGTTCTCAAGCTCCTGCATCATGTCCTCATCAATATGAAGACGACCTGCAGTATCGATCATCACAACATTCTGCTGATTGGATTTCGCATGCTCGATCGCTGCTTTCGCAATATCCACGGGATTCTGCTTATCTCCCATGGAAAAGACCTCAACGCCCTGCTTCTCACCATTTACCTGCAACTGTGTGATCGCTGCGGGACGGTAAACATCACAGGCCACAAGCAGTGGTCTCTTTCCCTTGGATTTCAGCTTGCCGGCAAGCTTGGCAACTGTTGTTGTCTTACCTGCACCCTGAAGACCAACCATCATAAGAACAGTAAGGTCATTACCCTGTTTAATCGGAAGCTCTGTTGTCTCACTTCCCATCAGGTTTACCAGCTCGTCATTAACGATCTTGATAACCATCTGTCCCGGATTCAGTCCGTTCATAACATCCTGTCCGATGGCCTTTTCCTGAACGGATTTCGTAAACTGCTTAACGACCTTGAAGTTAACATCGGCTTCAAGAAGCGCCATCTTAACTTCCTTGAGCGCAACCTTGACATCGGCCTCAGTCAGACGTCCCTTGCCCTTAAGCTTCTTAAATACATTCTGCAGTTTATCTGTTAAACTCTCAAATGCCATTGATCATAACTCCTCTAATATCACATTGGAAATCGCCGCAATATCTTCGGCGTGGTAGTTACCTGCCAGTTCATGAATCTCCATGACCTGACTGCGGATGTTCAGGAATTTCTCGACCAGATGGAGCTTCTCCTCGTATTCTTCCAACGTCCGATTGCACCGTCTGATCATATCATGCACACCCTGTCTGCTGATGCCAAGTTCCTCGGCAACCTCACTTAAGGAATAATCCTCAAACACAACACTGGTGTACACCTGTCGCTGCCTCTCTGTCAGAAGCTCTCCATAAAAATCAAATAAAAAAGTCTGCTCTACAAATTTCTCCATCTGTAATCACCTTGGCTATCATACACGATTCCGCCATGCCTGTCAAGCGTTTTTGCTTTACAAAATATTTTTTTTGAAAAAAATCTGTAAAAAAGCCGGAAAAATCACCTGGCAGCACCTGATTTCCGGCTGCCACTGATCTTTCCGACCTGTTTTATTTCTGTTTCTTCTTATTATATAGGGTTATTAACATTTACCCTTGTTTCTAGTCAGAAGAGTTCTTTTGTCATCTTATCGATTTCTTTGTCTACAGCCTCGTAAACTCCCGGGATGCAGGAGAAGTTAAGACCATGCGTGGTACATGGAATAAAATGAAGCTTGCCACAGTCTCTGCACAGCTGATCTGTAGCTTCCTCGATCATTTCCTGTGTCCAGTTGAAGCGGTCTACCTTACCATTATCAATACCACCCATAAATGTGATGTCCTTGCCGTATTCTTTGATCAGCTTCGGAAGATCATTTACAGACATACATCCCTGCCATACATCGATTCCCATCTCAATCATCGTCGGAACCAGTGTTGCGCTGTAACTGTCATTATGATGGATGATCAGCTCTACACCATGATCGTGATAGTAACCATAAATACGTTTGTAGGAATCCAAGAAAAATTCACGGAACATATCTACACTGATGAATGTGGAATTCTGCGTTCCCCAGTCGTCATGATGGAAAATAACATCCGGTTTCATATAAGTACAGATCTGCTCGGCCCATTTCAGCTCCCACTCTGTAATGTACTCGATCAGCTCATGCATTGCTTCCGGCTCTTCATAAAAATTCATCATGGTATTCTGAATCTCGCAGAGGTAATGGCACATTTCAAAAACTCCCGGTGCGATCAGAGCTGCAACCATTGTCTCATTACGGTCGATTCCCGCAATTGTCTCCTGGCATGGTTTCCAGTCCTCTGCTGTATAATTGACATCCGGTGCTTTTACATATTTCTTCCATTCAGTTACATCTGGGCATACCAGATGTTCCGGGTCATGAAGCGGAAAAGCTCCCGGAGTTCCTGCAGGCCAGGAATTGTAATAGCCCCATCCGCATTTAACAGTAGATGCTCCCGGTCCCTCGGGCATCATCGGATATTCCAGCTGATACGGTGTATTCAGGACAAAAGTCAGTCCTTCATACTGTTTTACAAAACGGTCTGGATTTCCACCACGGATTACTTCCATCATATTCTGTCTTTTTGTCAACATAAAAAACACCTCCGCTACTTTATAATGCAGGAAAGCCTTTTTTCTCCGCACCTGTTTTGCTACACCCCATGAAAAGGCTTATTTCTGCACTTGTTTTTTCTTTATGATTCTATTATACTGAAAATCAGAAGAATCACAATTCATCATAATATGGTGATTATTTGTATATTTTCCTACAAAATATAGGAAGGAGGATTTCTATTGAAGCTCAGTGCTAAGCTAATCTGCTATCATCTGCAGAAATCTTTTCCCATACATACCTCAAGACTGGATGTTTCCCCCGTTCTTTCCTGCCCTGTCTGCTATGAGAGGCAGGTTCCACTTAAGGATGGAAGAATCTATCTTGTCACGGATCCTGACTTTCAGTTAACCTTCCGTCACCCGAAGAACATTCTTTTTCTGATGGTTGGAACCGAATACCGGAATTCCGGTCTTTCCCAGCCCAATATGTGTATTATCCCGGAGGATATCCCTGCCAACACAGTTCTCAACAGGCTGCAGGAAATTTTTCTTCTGTATGACCAGTGGAACCAGTCTCTTATGGATTCCCGGCTCAGAAACGCCTCCATACAGGAACTTCTGGATCTGACAGACTGTATCATACCGAATCCCATGATGCTGATCGGCATGGATTTCACGATCATCGCTTCCCGGAGCTGGCCGCTCGACGGTCTTTCAAACTCCGTACTGGGCTCCAGTGAAGCTTCCTGGACCCTGGTAGACAGTCTGAAACAGGATCCCAATTATGAGGATGCTTTTTATAAAACAGGCTACTTCTACTATCCAGGAAATGGTATTTCTGTTCCGGCTCTCTGTGTGAATATTTCCAATAACGACAAAGCCGTATACCGGCTGATGTTTTCTACGGGGGAGGCACCACTGGATGACACCTTTGGATTTATCCTGGAATATCTTTCCCAGATGGTGTCCCATGCGCTCTCCACAGGTATCATGCACAACCGGGACAAAGCCTTTCCGCTGCATCAGATCTTTATCTCGATCCTCACAGATCCAGGTGCAGACTATGTAAAGATCAGCCAGCAGCTGACCAATGTCGGATGGCTTTCCTCCCATATGTATCTGTGTATTCTGGTACAGACCGGGCTTATTGATCAGAAAAATCTGACGCTTAATGCCATCTGCAATTACCTTGAAAATACAATTCCAGCAAGCTGTGCGACCGAATATAAGGGAAATGCCATTCTTTTTATCAATCTCGACCTTTGTACCATGACCGTTCATGAGATTTCCGATAAAATCGAGGGGTTCATCAAAAGCAGCATGCTGAGTGCCGGATACAGCCGGAAAATGCTGGGACATTTTAATTTTCACAGACAGTACATCCAGGCCTCCGTTGCTCTCCAGGTCGGCAAACGCAAAAATCCTGCCGAAAGCATTCATCACTTTAATACCATTGCTCTGCCCTACATTCTGGAGCAGGCTACCCGAAAACTGCCAGCCTACATGGTCTGTCACGAAAAGCTACTGGCCATGAAATACAAGGACGAAGCCGGTCAGTCACATCTCTACGATACCCTGCGCTGTCTTCTGGAACACAACCAGAATATTGCCCATACTGCCAACGCACTGTTCATCCACCGGACAACGCTGCTTTACCGTCTGGATAAAATCAAGGCTTTTCTGGATTCTGACCTTACTGACCGGGATGAAATCTTATATCTGCTGCTTTCTTTTCATCTGATGGATATGGAAAGCGAAAATCGAGGCAACACGCCTTCAAAAAACTGACAATTATCTTCCCAGCTGCCAGAATGCAACCGCACTGGCCGCTGCGACATTCAGTGAATCCACCCCATGCGCCATAGGAATACAAACTGTATAATCACAATCTGCGATTGTCTCCGTGGCAAGTCCATCTCCTTCTGTTCCCAGAACGATCGCCAGCTTCTCCTCCGAAAGAAGCTTCGGATCATCAATATCCACAGAATCTTCTCTCAGCGCCATGGCAGCTGTCTTAAATCCCATCTCCTGAATCTTGCAGATCCCATCAGTTTTCCAGTCTGTCTTTTCGTCAAAAAAAGTCCACGGAATCTGAAAAACAGTTCCCATGCTGACCCGGATCGCACGGCGATACAATGGATTGCTGCAGCCCGGCGTCAGAAGCACCGCATCCATTCCAAGAGCTGCCGCAGAACGGAAGATTGCTCCTATATTCGTAGGATTTACCACATTCTCCAGAACCGCGATCCTGTGAGCATTTTTGCATACTTCATCGATTCCCGGAAGCAAAGGTCTTCTCATAGCGCAAAGCATTCCTCTTGTAAGCTTAAAACCTGTCAGCTGCGTCAGCACATCAAACTCTGCCGTATAGACCGGAAGCTCACCACAACGCTGAATCAGTACTTTCGCCTCTCCTTCGATATGTTTACGCTCTACCAGAAAAGAAATAGGAACGCATCCAGCATCCAGCGCCCGTTCGATCACCTTCGGACTCTCCGCGATAAAGATTCCTTTCTCCGGCTCCGCCCGGTTCAGAAGCTGTACTTCGGAAATTCTGGCATACACGTCCAGCTCCGGCGCATTAAAATCTGTGATTTCTATAATATTTGACATAAATAAATTCTCCTGACACTACTACTTTCTTGAATTGGAATATCGTATCTCTTAATCATTGAATCAATATATTTCCAGAAAGTATTTTACCAGATTTTTGGTCTGAAAGACACTGTAAATCGAAAAAAATGAGGCAGATAAAAATCCGCCTCATAACTCATCTTATTCAACTTCCTCAGGCTCCATGCTGAGCATATGACCTTCCTGCTTGCCAAGGTCATATTTCTGGCTGTATTCATTAAAATAGGAATAATACTCTGTACTGTTTGTCGGATAGATCTTGGAATCGTGAATGTGCATATCAGAACTCTCCTCACTACTCTTCACAAGTGCTACCATTGCACTTGCACAATGTGTTGCAATACGACAGAAGCTGTTCAGGATATCACTGAATACTGTTCCCTCTTCCAGACCACATTTGCCCTGGCTGAGACGCTCTACATGACTCATCTTCAGCATATCGCAAAGACCAGTGATCACGGCTCCGAGAGGTGCTACTCTCTGTGCCAGCTCTTTATCATCCTTCATAAATGCATTACAGGTCATATTGATCTCTTCACGAACAGCCTCCATGACAATATTCAGCTCATCCCACGCTTCCTGAGAGAAATTCGTGTGATTATCATGCATCTCGCTGGACATATGCGCAATATAAGAAGCATGATCACCGATACGCTCAAAGTCACTGATCGTATGAAGATACAGGGACGCCTGTCTCGTCTGTGCAGTATTCATCTCACGTTTCGTAAGCTGGATCAGATACTCGCCAAGACGACTCTCATATTTATCAATCAGATCCTCTTTACGCTGTACCTTGTCATATTTATCCTGCTGATAATCGTTCAGAAGGTTCATGGCTCTGTTGACATTTTTGCGAAGCTTCTTGGACATACCGTTCATAACACGGTGGCACTGTGCAATAGCAAGAGCCGGATAATTCAGAAGACGCTCCTCAAGAAGATCAAAATCAGCCTCGTCCTCGAGATCCTCCTTGTTATCCTTAACAAGCCAGCATACCAGCTTCTCGATCTTCGGAATAAACGGGAACAGTACGATAACGGTTGCCAGACGGAACACTGTGTTCAGAAGTGCGATTGCTACCGGTGTCATGGTCATATCCATAAAGGAAAAATGTACGAACGCATTCACAGTATAGAAGATCACAGACCACAGGATCAGACCGAACAGGTCATTGATCAGATATACAAGTGCTGTTCTCTTACCATTCTTATTAGCTCCGATCGCAGAGATCAGGACCGGACAGGCTGCACCAACACCGATACCAAGGACGATTGGAAATGCACTTGCAAAAGTCAGGATTCCGGTTACGGAAAGAGCCTGCAGCACACCAACTGTCGCAGAAGCACTCTGCAGTACTGCTGTAAAAGCAATACCAACCAGGATACCTGCGATCGGGTTGGAAAACATCGTCAGCATCTTGATAAATACCGGGCTCTCCCGCAGCGGAGAAACCGCACCACTCATCATCTGCATACCAGTCATCAGAATGGCAAAGCCAAGCATGATGTTTCCTACATTCTTATGTAAGGTACGCTTACAGAACATACGGAAAATAATACCAACTACAGCCACAACAGCAGAAATCGTTGCTGTGGAAAGAATACTTGCGATTCCGTTGGATCCCTCAATATAGGAAAGACATAAGATCCAGCCTGTGATACTGGTTCCAATATTGGCTCCCATGATAATACCGATTGCCTGTTTCAGCTTCATCATACCAGAGTTTACGAAACCGATTACCATAACGGTCGTCGCAGAGGACGACTGAATCACACTGGTAACACCTGTACCAAGTGCGACACCTTTCAGCGGAGTATTGGTCATCTTGTAAAGAAAAGCTTCCAGCTTGTTACCTGCTGCCAGCTTCAGACCATCGCCCATCAGGGACATTCCGAAAAGAAATAATGATACTCCACATAACAAAGATAAGATCATTGAAAAAATCGCCATAATTTTCTCCTTTGTCATACTCGCATCCTGCCATGATCGGTCAGGAGCAGTGTTCTCCTGAAAATGTCATTTTACATTTTCTTAACCTGGATTTTTCTTATTTTTAACATTTTCCTATTTATTATGCCACATCAAATCCCAGATTACAACAAAAGATTATATTTTTTTATACCTGGCAATGATCGGGATCGTACCTGCATCCTTCCGGTATAATCCTCGAATCTTCCTTGCAGCCTCCAGTCCATCCATAACCGGCATCATAATGTCCATAAGGATCGCGTCATAAGTTCCGGGCGCGGAAGCTTCAAATTCTTCTACTGCCTCTTGTCCGTTCTGCACAGACACTACTTCTGCCCCTTCCAATTCCAACATACACAGTATAATCTCAAGGTTCAGCTGATTATCCTCTGCAACCAGAAGTCGCATTCCGCTAATATCATGAGACTGTTTCCCCAACACATTCTGCTGCTGTATTGCATCGTGATTGATCTTCAGCGACAGCCGGATCGTAAAAGTCGTCCCCTTTCCAGGCTCGCTTTCAGCCTGTATCGTACTATTCATACCAGTTACGAGCTCTTTTACAATGGACATTCCAAGTCCGGTTCCATAATACTCCGTACGTACACGGTCATCTTCCTGTGTAAAAGGTTTGAAGAGACTTTTTTCCAGAAATTCTCTACTCATACCGATACCTGTATCCTGTACCTTCAGCTCAAACAAAGCATATCTGTCATCACTGTTCAGTTCACTGATATATACGTCGATCGAGCCCTCCGGCTTGTTATAACGCAATGCATTACTGATCAGATTCAGAAGAATCCGTCTGAGATGTGCTGGACTTCCAAGCAGGTACGGATGTTGGATATCATGGGACATATGGGATAAAAATTCGCTCTTTGCACGATTGGCCTGCTGCGTCTCCTCATTTGAGCGTTTCAGCTTCTCCTGGTATTCCAGCAGAGTATTGATATATTTCTCCTGATAATCGTATACCACCCGGAAAGCGATTACAATAACCAGAAGTACGATAATGCTTATGATAAACGTAACATAAAATATTGCATTATGCTTCAGAACATAAGATAAAGATGTATTTCTGGTAAACTCTGTGATCCATTTATCCTGCAGATGTCCGATTGTTCCATCTAATGACATTTCCTGCAGCGTATTATTCAGATTATCTCGAAGTTCTGACTGATCATCCCGCACTGCAAGAGCAGGATAACTCTTCGCAATGCTCAGTCCTGAGACAAGGTGAAAATCATTCTTCTCTATAATCTTGGTAGCAACCGCACCATGACAGATTCCGTAATCTGCCTCTCCGTTTTCCACCGCCTCAAGAATCTCTGTGTTTATCGTATATTCCACATATTTGCACTGCAGATCGTAGGTAGTCTCAATCACAGATCTTGCCATTAATGCCACTTTTTTTCCGGCAAGAGCTGCCGCACTGTCGATCTTTTTCTTTCCATATACACGCAACTCATCGGAGCACACTGGTATCGTCCGCAACGTTCCTTCCATATTGGAAAAAATCTCCCGTCCAGGCAGGACATCCACATCACCATCTGTAAGCATCTTACGGCATCCCATCCAGTTGGAAGTTTCAAAAACCGGCTTCATCCCAAGACGGTTAACTGCTTCTGTCATAACCTCAATGTAAAGTCCGGACAGATCTCCCTCTTTATTAATATAAGAATTCGGACAGAAATCATAGTCCGTTGCGATTTTCAAAACCGGAGCATCCTCTCCATTCATTTTCACCTTCGTTTCCACAACAGGTTCTTTCGAAAAAAATCCATCCGCTCTGTGGTAAACAAAACTGGCACTGCGATTCCCAGCAGAATCAGCAAAGCCAGCACATGGTTTATAATTATACGTGTATTCTTCTTCATGAGGTATCCCTTTTCTGTGTCAGTATACTTTTGCCGGTAAAAATATTGCAGCAAGTGCCTCAAAGCACGGTTTGATACAAAAACGTCAGAACTTCTGCAGTATTTCCATACCGTGCTCGAGGCACTTGACAGTTTTAATTATTTTACAAAATCCGGTTAAAACTTAATCACAACCGGTTCATGAGTAAAGGCGCAAATCGTGGCAGTAGCATTTTTGAAGTAAAATACCTCCGTATTTCCATCATTTGCGGAATACATTTTCTGCAGGCTCGGATAAGCATCCAGCATAGACTGTCTCGCTTCAATACGATCGTCCTCGACCAGTTCACCAGCAACACGAATCCACTCACCACCCTTGAAAGCACAAAGTTCAGCCTTTGGGTTCATGTGCAACTGTTTGGAAACATCCTTCTTCTTACCTGTCTGAATGTAAAGCTTGCCTTCAAAAATATGCGCCGTACCAAATGGGCGAACTCTAGGCTGATCGCCTTCTACCGTTGCCAGATAATATGTTTCTGCTTCTTTTAAAAATTTTTCTACCTGTTCCATGTCCAGGTTCCTTTCTGTAGTTAATTATTCCACCGTAACACTCTTAGCCAGATTTCTAGGCTTATCTACATCCAGTCCTTTGGCTACACTTACATAATATCCAAGTAACTGTAACGGGATGACTGCCAGAGAAGTGGCAAAATGCGGATCCGTCTGCGGAATGTAGACTGTAAAGTCTGCGGTGTCCTCAATGTTATAATTGCCGAAAGTAGTAAGTCCCATAAGATATGCGCCACGGCTCTTACATTCTACCATGTTGCTGACGGTTTTTTCGTAAAGATCCGGCTGGGTCAGCACACCGATCACAAGAGTTCCATCCTCGATCAGAGAGATGGTTCCGTGTTTCAGCTCACCTGCTGCGTACGCTTCAGAGTGAATGTAGCTGATCTCCTTCATCTTAAGGCTGCCTTCCAGACTGATAGCATAGTCGATTCCTCTTCCTACAAAGAAAGCGTCCTTCACATTAGCCTGTTTTGCTGCAAACCACTGGATACGCTCCTTGTCTTCCAGGATTTTGTGTATCTTCTCCGGAAGTGTCTGAAGCTCTGCCAGATAGTTGTCATATGCTTCATCTGTGATCGTTCCGCGTACTTTTGAGAACTGAATCGCAAGGGCATAGGATGCGATCAGCTGTGTGCTGTATGCCTTGGTGGTTGCCACAGAAATTTCCGGGCCTGCCAGTGTATAGAACACATTATCTGCCTCTCGTGCGATGGAGGAGCCTACTACATTGACGATTCCCAGTGTGCGGATCCCTTTTTCCTTACATTTACGAAGAGCTGCAAGGCTGTCTGCTGTCTCACCTGACTGGCTGATGATCACTGCAAGGCTGTTGGTGTTGAGAACCATTTTGCGGTAGCGGAATTCCGATGCCAACTCGACTCTTACCGGAATCTGAGCCAGGTCTTCCAGCACATACTGGGCTGCCATTCCAACATGATAAGCAGAGCCGCAGGCAATAATATAGATCTGCTGGATCTTCTGAATGGCTTCTTCCTCCAGTCCGACCTCTGTCAGATCAATTTTTCCATCTTTAAGCACGGAGTTCAGAGTATCCAGTACTGCTTTCGGCTGCTCGTGAATCTCTTTCATCATGAAATGCTCATAGCCTGCCTTCTCGGCTGCTTCTGCATCCCATTCAATGGTTTTCATTTCTTTCTCGACTTCATCTCCATCCAGGTTGTAAAAAGTGATCTCTCCTTTTTTCACCCGCGCCATCTCCAGATTGCCGATATAATATACATTGCGGGTGTATTTCAGGATCGCCGGTACGTCAGAAGCGATAAAGGATTCATCTTCTGCCACTCCAAGGATCATGGGGCTGTCTTTTCTGGCTACATATATTTCACCCGGATAATCCCTGAACATGATCGCAAGGGCATAGGAACCACGGATACGTACCATAGAATGTGTGATCGCGTCTACCGGTGTTCCCTCATATTTCTTATAATAATAATCTATCAGCTTGACTGCGACTTCTGTATCTGTTTCAGAATAGAATGTATAACCTTTGCGTATGAGCTTATTTTTCAGCTCCTGATAATTCTCAATGATTCCATTGTGAACAGCTACTATATTTCCGTCGTCTGTCACATGCGGATGTGCATTATTCTCAGATGGCTCGCCGTGAGTCGCCCATCTGGTGTGACCGATTCCACAGGTTCCGGCTACAGATTCGCCGTTGTTCGTCTTCTCGGCGAGAACCTTAAGCCTTCCCTTGGCCTTGATCACTTCTGTCTCACCATCGCCGTTACGCACTGCGATTCCGGCAGAGTCATATCCTCTGTATTCCAGTTTTGAAAGTCCATCTAAAAGGATCGGAGCTGCCTGGTGCTTGCCTGTAAATCCTACAATTCCACACATATTGATTCTGTCCTTTCTTTTCTATAAAAAGTATTTTTTCACAAAAGACCGGGCTGCTACATTATATGCAACAGCCCGGTATACGTTTCTGTTATTGCATCATAACCGACTACAGTATAGCACGTGTCAGTTATGGTTGGCAACCTGGTTTTACAGGATTGCCCGCACAACTCTCGGTCTGCAGCCTTCTTTCTCGAGTGCTGCAACAATCTGATTCTTATGATCTGTACCGAATGCTTCCATAGTGATTCTAAGTTCTACAGCTGCATTTCGGTTGGTGCTTACAAACTGGTTGTGATCCAGTTTGATAACATTTCCCTGATTCTCGGCTATGACACTTGCCACACGTACCAGTTCGCCCGGCTTGTCCGGAATGAGAACAGATACGGTAAAGATACGGTCTCTCTGGATCAGTCCGTGCTGTACAACAGAGGACATAGTGATCACATCCATGTTTCCGCCGCTTAAGATGGATACAATCTTCTTATTCTTGACATCCAGATGGCGAAGAGCTGCTACTGTAAGAAGTCCGGAGTTCTCCACGATCATCTTATGGTTCTCTACCATATCCAAGAATGCTACGATCAGCTCGTCATCATCGATAGTGATGATGTCGTCCAGATTCTCCTGAATATATGGGAAGATATTTTTTCCCGGTGTCTGTACTGCAGTACCATCTGCGATAGTGTTTACGTGAGGAAGTGTTACGACCTCACCTTTCTCCAGGGATGCTTTCATGCAGGCTGCCCCTGCCGGCTCAACACCGATAACTTTGATATGCGGATTGAGGAGCTTGGCCAGTGTGGAAACACCGGTTGCAAGTCCGCCACCACCGATTGGAACGAGGATATAATCTACAAGAGGAAGCTCCTGTACAATCTCCATGGCAATGGTTCCCTGTCCTGTTGCAACTGCCGGATCATCGAACGGGTGAATAAATGTATAGCCGTTCTCTTCTGCAAGCTGCAGTGCATGTGCACAGGCTTCATCGTATACATCTCCGTGAAGGATGACCTCTGCACCATAGCTCTTGGTACGCTCCACCTTGATCAGTGGTGTAGTGGTCGGCATAACAATTACTGCCTTCACGCCATATTTATGTGCTGCATAGGCAACACCCTGTGCATGGTTTCCTGCAGATGCTGTAATAAGGCCTTTGTTCCTCTCCTCGTCAGAAAGTGTGCTGATCTTGTAATATGCACCACGTACTTTATATGCACCTGTTCTCTGCATGTTCTCCGGTTTCAGGTAAACTTTATTTCCTGTCATGTCAGAGAAATAGCTGCTGTATATCAGCTTTGTTTCCTGTGTCACTTCTTTTACTTTTGCTGCCGCTTCTTCAAAGCTTTCTAATGTAAGCATTTGTATATTTAGCTCCTTTCTTCTACGTCAAAGAGGGCGTTTACAAATGCGTCTGCGTCAAATTTCTGCAGGTCATCAATACTCTCGCCTACTCCGATGTATTTTACTGGTATGTCAAGCTCAGACTGGATCGCTACTGCAATTCCACCTTTCGCTGTACCATCAAGTTTGGTAAGAATGATTCCGGTTACATTCGCCACCTCTGCAAACTGTCTTGCCTGAGAAAGTGCATTCTGGCCTGTGGTTCCGTCAAGAACTACAAGCGTTTCCAGATATGCTTCCGGGTATTCGCGTTCCAGAATACGGTAAATTTTGCGAAGCTCTTCCATAAGGTTCTTCTTATTGTGAAGTCTTCCTGCTGTATCACAGATCAGCACATCAGCATTTCTGGCCTTGGCTGCTGCCACTGCATCGTACACAACAGATGCCGGATCTGCGCCGTCCTGACCGCCGATGATCTCAACACCTGCACGGTTGGCCCACTGTGTCAGCTGCTCACCTGCTGCTGCACGGAAAGTATCCGCTGCTCCAAGGATAACTTTCTTACCCTGGTCTTTCAGCTTGCCGGCCAGTTTGCCTACGGATGTAGTCTTACCTACACCATTGACACCGATCACCAGGATCACGGATTTACGGTTCTCAAACTCATACTCTGTGCTGTCCACACGCATCTGATTCTTGATTCCGTCAATCAGAAGCTGCTTGCACTGAGAAGGCTCCTTGATATGCTGCTCTGCCACCTGTTCTTTCAGATGTTCCAGAATGGAGGTGGTAGCATTGATGCCGATATCTCCCATGATCAGGATCTCTTCCAGCTCTTCATAAAAATCATCATCAATACTGGAATATCCGCTGAAAATGGAATCAAAACCGGCAACGATATTGTCTCGCGTTTTGGTAAGTCCGCTTACCAGACGTTTAAAAA
>OLPO01001802.1_pt1 | contig 13978 bp, 14 predicted proteins | sample 1672831 | NCBI WGS metagenome assembly OLPO01 (sample SAMEA3136728, study PRJEB25190) | human gut metagenome
TTCGATTCCTCCCATAAATCTGTCAAAAGTCAGCACTGGATCACAGATGTCCAGACAATCTTGAATTAGCATTGGCAAAATTGCCTGTTTTAGGTTAGAATAGATTATGTTATTATTTTTTGTCACAAATTAATTATAACAGAAAGAAAGACCTTGAGTTCAATATAAACTCTTGGTCTTTCTTTTTTTCGGGACTATTCTTTTTTTACAGCCCCCTTTTTTGCACTCAATTCTTAATTCGAGGTTCTTTCTTGCATTTTATACAAATATAGAGCATCTTTTTTGTCTATATTGCCCTTTATAATTTCTAATCTTTGAAAAAGCATATCTTCCACATCATTTTGAAGAATAATTGCCACAAAAACAAACATTTGTATTTAAATACGATTCTCCCGATAAGAATCAAACAGATGGATTCCTTCCTCTCTGAAGGTATATCTGATTCTGTCACCTTTTCTTATTTTTGTATCTGCATCTATGCGTATTGCTCTGCTTTTTCCATTATAATCAAAATACACATATGCTTCTGCTCCAAGCATTTCATAAACATTTACTGTTGCCTCTAATCCCTGCTCAGATTTTTCTGGAAGAATCATCATATCTTCCGGGCGGATTCCAACAATCACATTTTCTCCCATATATTCCTTTTCCCGGATTCTCTCTGCCAGTTCCTGCGATACATGAAATGTCTTACCTTCTATTCTGACAACCACACGCTTTTCATCATCAATACCACATTTTCCTTCAAAAAAGTTCATCTGCGGGACTCCTATAAAACCTGCGACAAACACATTTGCCGGTTTATTATAGAGTTCTTCCGGAGTTGCTATCTGCTGAATCTCTCCGTCTCTCATAACTACAATTTTCGTTCCCAGCGTCATAGCCTCTGTCTGATCATGTGTTACATATATAAAAGTTGTGTCCAGCTGTCTGTACAACTTCATGATTTCCACACGCATCTGATTTCTTAATTTAGCATCCAGATTCGACAGTGGTTCATCCATAAGAAATGCCTTTGGCTGACGGACAATCGCACGTCCCATAGCCACCCTTTGTTTCTGTCCACCTGATAACTCCGCCGGTTTACGATCCAGCACCTGGGTCAGTCCCAGTATTTTTGAGACTTCTTCCACTTTTTTCCGTCTCTCTTTTTTGGGAATTCCTTTGATTTTCATACTATAAGCCATATTCTCTGCAACTGTCATATGTGGATATAATGCATAATTCTGAAATACCATAGCAATGTCTCTGTCATAGGACGGAACATGATTCATCTCTTTTCCATCTATAAAAAGTTTTCCCTGAGAAATTTCTTCCAGCCCTGCAATCATTCGAAGTGTTGTAGACTTTCCACATCCTGACGGTCCGACAAAAATCACAAATTCTTTATCTTCTATCTGAAGGTCAAAATCACTGACCGCTGTCACACCATCATCAAAGTTCTTATATACATGTTTTAACTGAATTTCTGCCACAGTATTTCCTCCTTAACTGGCCCTGTCGTTCTTTTTTCTTTTACTTTAATTGACCTGTTACTGTTCTCAGGTTACCTGTGATCAGTAAACATTAATCCTTCTTTTCTATCTTGTCCAATAATGCCGGAATCTCACCTACTGATCTTAGAATGTAATCAAAAGAATCTTCAAAATCCTTTTTACTGCTTACTCCGCTCAGTACAGCTACTGAAATACCACCACATCTTTTTGCAAATAACATATCATTAAATGTGTCTCCCACAATCATGATCTCAGATGGTAAAAACTGATATTCCTCTGCAAATTCCTGAAACATATCTTTTTCCGGTTTTGGTTTTCTTTTCCCATCATCAGCACCTATATAATCAAAATATTGCATGATATGAAGTTTTTTCAGGCAGCTTTCTGCTGAAACAGGCGTATCTGCCGTTGCCATCCCTATTCTGATTCCTCTGACTTTCAGTTCTTTCATCAGGCACTGCAGATCTGCTGTTTCTTTATAAACTGCCTCATCACTCTGCGCATATTCACTAAACAGACGCTCTAACTGTTCTCTTATCTGATGCTTCTCAATTTGGATTTTCTTTTGATCTAATGCGATACAGATATCTTCTGCTATTTCAGAATATGTCTTATATGCAAGAGCACCATCCGGATCTACATATTCATTGCTGACTCCAATTGTTTTAAGAATGTATTGTTCAAGATTCCCTGAGACGGTATTTTCTTCCAACATTCTCGGCACAGCCCATTTTGCCGCTCCCAGCCATAATTCATAAAAATCAATCAATGTCCCGTCTTTATCAAATAAGATTCCTTTTACCATGAATCCATTTCCTTTTTACCCTATTTTTTATCTCATTAGTGTGTCTGCAAATTGCAAGAATGCATTTTAAACCACTCTCTGACATAGATTTGGCAGAAAGCCGTCCCGGGTAATCTTTATCCCTGATCCATCCTGTCTGCAATCTCACCAAACGTTGTATACTCAGGTTCTTTTTTCCCCTGATATACCGGATTAACATAGCCCAACAGCTCTCCTGCCTGCGTTCTGATCTCCAGTCGAATCCATTGCCATTTTCCACGCTCTAATGCGATACATTCCTGTATTTCATAAGTTCCATCTAACTTTTGTTCTACTGATAATTTTGTTTTGATTCCATTCTTGATCAGATACACCACTGGTTTCTCTTCTGCATCTCTGATTAATGCATGATAAGTGATTTTATTGACTTCTCCAAGTTCATCTCCCGGAAGATATTCTTTTTCTCCTGCCATAATATGTGGTTCTACCTGAATAAATCTCGTCACGCAGACATGTCCTTTTTTCACATTTTCTATCAAATGTGCTGGCATCAATTTATCACAGAATACATAAGTTCCAGGATCTCCTGCAATCGATGGAAGCGTTGCACCTTCATAGCGTTCATCGATCAGATTGTGTGAATCACTTCCACCCACACCAATCATTTTATGTCCGTCATTCCACAATTCATCAAGAAAACGAATCGCTTTATCATTTGCCTGTGGCGCATCCGGATATGTTGGATCATTGATAATCTCCAGACAGTCAATTCCATCAAGCAACGTCTCTTTATATCTCCAGCTCCAAATGGTAAGAAACGGATGATTAATACTTGTAAGCCAGCCTTTTTCTTTTGCTTCACTGATGATTTCATCTACATACCCTGATACTTTGCTTTTCTTTCCATTCTCAGCAACAATATTCAAAATACGTTTCGGAAATTCCGTGATTCCAAAGAGATTCATGTGACCAAAATCTGTTGTTACCTCCACACCCGGAAGAACACATAAAGACGTGTCACACCAGCCGGTATGGATTAAATTATGTTCTGTAGGCACATAAAAATCCATTTTCATATCTTCCGCTTTCTTCATTGCATTTGTAATCGGTTCTTTTCCATCTGACAAACGCGTATGTGTATGAAAATCTCCTTTATACCATCTGGATTCCTCATGATAAACTTTCTGCCAGTCATAAAGTTTCGGTGAAATATGCAGTCCTTTTTTTACCCAGCATGTACCCAGAATTGGATCCGATATTTCTCCCTGTATCTCTGCTTTTTTTACAGTATTCTCTTTATCATTTTCATGTACTTCCGTAATTGTAATACACAGTTCTTCTACGTTTTCTCCCAAGATCTGTACAACATATTCCGTAAATATCCCGATTCCAATCTGCCATGTTCCCGGCTGAATTATCCCCGGGACACCACCTATAGAGGTTTCTTTTGTTGTCAGTCCAATCCCCAGCTTCTGTTCTCCATGGCCAAGAAGTTTCTGAAGTCTGATAACTCCCTCTGAATCCTTTACCAGAATAAACGCCATGCAGCGGCATTTTTCCGGCATATCTGCCTGAATTAAAAGACCGGATGTCATACTGGGAATCTCTGTAGATTCCCAGTGAAGCTGCTCCGCCTGATGACTGATTTCATACTTTATCTGTTTACTCATTTTCTTTTCTCCGACAAATGCTGCTCTTTTGTTCTTACAACATTATTCTGCTACTGCATCCAGGGCTTCCTGTGCTGTCTTCTGAGCCTCATCCAGCGCCTCCTGTGCAGATACATTTTCAAGTTCTACTTTATCTGCTGCAACTTTCAGCGCATCAATAATTTTTCCTCCTGTTGGATCAACCAGCGCAGGTGTACCATGTTTTGCCTGTGAAAATGGTACAAGAGCCTGCGGATTTTTCTCTGTGTAATCTTTGTACTCCTGAACTTCCTGTGTTGATTCACGAACTGGAATATATCCTGTACTCATTGACCACTGAGCCTGACTTTCTGCAGATGTAAAATACTTCATAAATTCAAATGCACCCTGTTGTTCTTCATCGGATGACTGCTGAAGCATTACAAGCTGAAGAGCATCTGCTGTCGGTGCTGAAGCATTCTCATTAAATCCAGGCTGCTCCATTGCCTGTACAATGGAAAAATCAAGGTCTGCCTGATCTCCTGAAGATCCTGTATAACCACCAGCTTTATTCTGAAGCACATCATCAATCGTTGTATACCAGTATTCCCATCCCTGTCCGCCGGAATTAACTTTCATAATTTTATCGTCATGAATCCATGTACGGAAACTCTCCCATACATCCACCCATTCTTTGGAGTTAATAAGACATGTTTTTCCATCTTCACTAAGGAGAGAGGCCCCATTACTTAAAGATGCATCTACAAGATTCGCATATCCCCACATTGGCTCCCATCCGATAAAAGATCCATCTGTACTGGTCATCTTTTTTGCTGCATCTGCAAGATCCTGCCATGTCTTAATACTTTTCGGATCAATTCCTGCACTCTTAAATGCTTCTACATTGTAATATAATACCTGTGTTGTTCCATAAGCTGGCAGTGCAAATAATTTACCATTCTCATCCAGTCCCTGATTATAAAATACCGGAAGGAAATCATCCGCATTGAAATCTGCATCTTCCTCTACATAACTGCTTAAATCTTCAATCAGATTTTTCGCAGACAGGTTTCTTGATTTATCCACATCCAGTAACGCCAGATCCGGTGCGTTATTTCCTGCGATACCAGCCTGAAGTTTTTCATAGGTCTCTGTATAATCTGCCTGAGTTGTTGTCTTTATTTCATATTTATCCTGAGATTCATTGAATTCATCTACGATGTCCTGCACCACATTTACAGCCGTCTTTCCACCGGAATACCAGAAATCAACTTCAACTTTTCCATCTGCATTCTTTGTTGTTTCTGCCTGTTTTGATGTTCCACATCCTGAAATAAGGGAAACTCCTAATGTACAAAGTAACAATATTGATACAACTTTCTTTTTCATAATTATCTCCTTTTAAATCTTCTTGTTTACTTCTTTACTTCTTTTTCTATAGTAAGAGGGTTTTATTTATCCCTTCATACCCGTATCTCCGCCGATTCCATTAATAAACCATTTTTGCGTAAACGCAAACATAATCAGTAATGGCAATACAATCAATGCACTTCCTGCCATAACAAGAGGCCATTCCGTACCATAAGCTCCACCTTCAATAAAGAACTTTCTCAGTCCCTGTGAAACCATCATTTTGGAATCATCATCCGTAATCAGAGACGGCCACATATAATTGTTATAGCAACTGATAAAACTCATTAATCCAAATGTAATGAACGAGGATTTTGTCATCGGACAAACTACTTTCCATAAGATTTTCCAATGATTTGCTCCATCGATTCTCGCTGCTTCGATCAATCCTGTCGGGATCTGCATAAAAGCTGTCCTCAGAAGAAATATTCCAAAGATGCTGACACAGTTTGAAATGATTAATCCTGCAAATGTATTCAGCAGATTCATTTTTGACAAAATAATATAACTTGGAATATAAGTTGCAGCAGTCGGCAGCATATAAGTTCCCATAACCACCATAAACAATAACTTTCTGCCTTTGAAATTCATAAATACAAGTGCGTAAGTTATCATCGCTCCTGTTACCAATTGAATTGCAATCGTAACTACTGATATAAATAAACTGTTTCCCACATATTTCAAAAGCGGTGACTCAAATATTACCCGATAAAAATTGTGCCACTGAAATGTCTCCGGGAAAAAAGCACTTACATCCATAATTTCCTGTTTTGTCTTCAAAGCACTTAAAAGCATCCATATAAACGGGAACACTGTAAACAGGCTGAATACAAACAATATAATTGCCTTTCCTGCTCCGCATAATCCCTTTCGTATTTTTATTTCCATACAAACTCCTCCTAATAATGAACCCATTTTTTGGATGCAGTAAACTGCACTGCCGATAAAAGAACAGTTATAATTACCATGATTACCGCTACTGCAGTTGCCTGTCCCATGTTAAATTCCTGGAATCCAAGCTGATAATACATATACAATAAAGTTCTTGTACTTCCAGACGGTCCCCCCTGTGTCAGGATCTGGATCTGATCATATGCCTGAAGGGATGTGACCATTGTAATAATCACCAGGAAAAAAGTTGTTGGTGAGATGCACGGAATTGTTACATCCCGAAATCTCTGCCATCCTTTCGCACCATCCAGTCCACTTGCTTCATAAAGTTCTTTTGGAACTTTTTCAAGTGCTGAAAGATAAAAGATCATTGCATATCCCAGACTTTTCCAAACTGTCACAATGATTACTGCCAGCATGGCTGTCTGAGAACTTTTGATCCATTGAAGCGCCGGTAAGTGGAAAAATCCTAACACTGTATTCGCAATTCCAGTTCCCGGGTCATAGATCCAGGTCCACACAATTGAAATCGCAACAGTTGGTGTGATCCATGGAGAAAATAAAATAAATTTTACAATTCCACTTCCCTTAAAAGATTTTTGAAGCAGCAAAGCCAGCAGCAATCCTAAAACAATCGTTGGAATCAATGTTCCCAAAGTAAATACCAGTGTGTTGATCAATGCACTGTAAAATCTTGCATCATGAAACAATGTTTTGAAATTATCTAAAAAAACAAAATTATAAGTCGGGGACATGTAATCCCAGTCTGTCATACTGATATAAAAAGATCTCAAAATCGGATAGATCCAGAAAACAATCAATGGAATCAGTGCCGGGAGCACAAACAGCCACACACTGCCTACCCGCTTCAATTTTATTTTGTCATTCATAAATTACCTTCCTCTCATGTCCTTTTATTTTCTGTTATCCCTGCTCTAAAAAGAAGGAACAGAAGATTCATCATAGCTGCAGTTATCGGAAGTGATACCCAGATTCCATTGATTCCCAGGAATGCCGGAAGCAAAAACAATGATAACGGTGAGATTACCAGACTTTCTATGTATGTCAGACTCGTAGCAGCCCGGGTATGCATTGTTGCATTCAGTGACGATAAATTAAATCTTGACACTCCGATGAATACAAATGCACATGCACTGATCCGCATTCCCTTTCCAAAATAGCTTTCTGCCTTCTCAGATAATCCAAATCCTTTTGCCAGATAGACACTCGCCACCATAGCTCCGGCAGTCGCGCATATTCCCAAAACAATTGCTGATATATATGCAATCTTTTTAATCTGATCTACTTCTTTTTTTCTTCCTGCTCCATTGTAATAACTCAGCAAAGGCTGAACTCCATCACCAATCCCTGTCAGCAGATATTGAACTGGAAAAACAATATAGGAAATAACCGCATAACAGGCAACTGCTGCATCTCCTCCATATCGAAGGCACTGAAAATTAGTGAAGATCAATGTAATTGTAGGTGCCAGGGAAATTCCAAATGCTGTGATTCCAGTCCTTACAGTTTCAAAAACAATTCTTTTATTTAAATATGCATGGATCTGTACTGTTTTTCTCAAAATCAGCAGACTGCTGACAAGCACCAGAATCTGCGCCATTACCGTTCCTATTGCGGCACCCCGGATTCCCATTTCCAACTGAAACATCAGCAAATAATTTACAACAATATTGGTAATGAATCCTGCAATCATACAAAGCATCGCTTCTATGGAAAGTCCCTGATTTCTAAGAATTGGAAGAATTCCAGTACCTGCTACCTGAAAGACCGCTCCTGCTGTTATGATTCCCACGTATCCTTCTGCCTGTCTAAATACTCCGCCTTTTGCCCCTAATAACGTAAGAAGCCGGGTTTCTGTAACACCAAACAAAATCAGAATCAGAATACCGGCAAGCAGCAGGCAAATCAGCGTATTATTAAGAATCTTCCGACAGGAGTCCTCATCACCTTTTCCTTTATAATTGGAGTAGAGAACACTTCCCCCGGCTCCGATTCCAATCCCAAGAGCTGTGATCACAGCTGGTACAGGCCATGCTATATTAATTGCCGCCAAGCCCGTATCACCTGTTGCTTTCCCTACAAAAATCCCATCAATTACGCTATACAACCCTGACATGGTATATGACAAAATTGTTGGGAAAGCATCTCTGTATACTTTTCTGACCATATTAAATTTTCCTTTCCGTGTTCGTTCTGGAACATTTTCCGAAAAATTATTCTTAAAATCTGTATGACATACTTTGCAAAAGATACAGATTACAGAACACATTTTTCAGACACGTTCTAAGCGCGCAGCCATGTTCAACGAACATTTGGAATGCTAACAAAATTCTTTAAAAGAATCTTCAAAAACAAGTTAAAGAATTGTAAACCCATTTTTTAGCTGAAAATGTTAAAAAAAGAGAACTCGGAGTAAAACTCCGCTTTCTCTTTCTCTTTTTTATATCTTTTGTCATTTCAATGAACGATATCTTCCACAAATTCGCTTGCAGATTGTGTAAGCATCTTTCCAAACTTTTCTCTGTCACTTTCTAAGATTGCAGCACACAGAGCATCCACAAATGCGATTTGAGAAATTCTGGATGATATCCACCGGCTCACTTCACTTGTATGTCGAACCGGTGTCATAAATACATAATCTGCATCTTTTGCCAGATCTGTTTCTTCTTCTGCTGTTACCGCTATTGTTACTGCCCCCGCTTTCCTTGCAGAATCCAGTGCCTCGATTACTGCTTTTGTTGAACCCGAACTGGAAAATCCTATTGCAACATCTTTCATCCCCAGATGCCCCGCACTGATTTTCTGAAAGAAGAGGTCTGAATAGTTTCTGCTTGCAAGTCCAAGATGAAGAAGTCTTCCCGAGAGTTCTGCAGCAGCATTGGCTGAATTATCTGTTCCATATACATCAATCAATTTTGCTTTCTTAATAATTTTTACAACTTCTTCCAACTTCGACATTTCCAGACACATTGCCATATCCTCAATCATAGCCAGATCATTTTCTATCACATGGTAAACAGATACATGTTTTTTTATTTTTGCATTCTCTGTTTTTATTTCATTTCTTCTTTGATCCTGATTTGCATATTTTCTGCTTCCTTTTTCCTGCCATATCATCTTCTGGAATTCAGACCATCCACTGTATCCTGATTTTTCAAGCATTCTTAATACAGTAGCCTGTCCAACTCCTGCCTTTTCTGCACATTCTTTTAATGTCATTTTCCCTGCTTTATCTTTTTCCCGAAAAAACAAATCCGCAACCTTTTTCTGATTTCCACTCAAATTGGAGTAATAAATTTTTAATTCATCCTGCCACATATTCTTCCCTCATCTCATTTCGGAGTATCACTCCGCTTTTTTCTTTTTTCTTCTGTCTGCAACTTTTTACATTATAAAAAAACGTCGACAAAAAATGCGACGTTTTACAAAAGTTTAACATTAAATTTTTCACTTTAAACGGTATTCTTTCGGACTCATTCCATATTTTTCTTTAAATTTCCGATAAAAATAGCTTGTATTATCATATCCTACTGATTCAATAATGTCTGTTACCGGAAGTGCCGAACTTGTAAGAAGATAAACTGCCTGCTTCATTTTTCTTTCCTGAAGTAGTTCTTTATATGTTTTCCCTGATTTTTTCTTAATCTCTCTGCTCAGCCAGTATATATTTACTTTCATTTCTTCTGCCAGTTCTGAAAGTTTTCCTTCTTTATAATGACCTTCTATATAACTTAATACGGCAGCCATGATTTCTGTATCGTATTTTCTTCCTCCTGCTTCCATCTTATCCATATAATTTAAAAGCTGTAAGAAAAGAAGCCCCATTGTAATCTGATTGCAGCTCCGCTTATTGGACGAATTATAAAAAATCGTCCAGACCATATTTTCAATCAGATTCTGTACCGGCAGTACATCTGCAATATGAAAATATAAATAAGATGTTTCCTCGTCCCGGTCACACAAAGCACCTACCAGAAATTCTTTCAGCTGATTATCCTCTGCCCCCATCATGGAGAATGCCATATTAAAGAACTCCGGAAGGACAATAAAATTTACCGCTATATCATCTTTTCCCGCCGGAAGAATCTCCTGTACTGCATTTTGATTCAGGAACAACAGATCATCCTGCTTTTTAATTGCTTCATATAGGTTCTTGTCGCTCTGTGCAAATGCAAGCACCTTGTCTTCATCAAACAACGAAAGTGAAAGATTCAACTGCATATCTCCGTCAATCATAAGGACCTTTTTTCCAAGCTCCTTTTGTGTTTGAAAGAGAGGGGAATCCATTCGTGAGAGGATTTACGTTCATTAGGAAATTATGGCAGTATCAATTCAGGTTTGAAATTTAAATAGTCTCCGGAAACAAGTTTATACTCAATCCCGTCTACGTATCCTTTAAAGCTGTCATCAAAGCGTTCCTCCCCATGACAATGTGAATAGATTACTTTGGAAACATTATGCTCTAAAGCTATTTTTGTGAATGGACTATCCTGTTCACCGATTGTTGTCGGCGGATAATGCAGGAATATGATAAATTTATCATAGCCGGCAGTGCGGGCAGCTTCGAATGATACGCGAAGCCTATCTATCTCGCGAGTACGAAGTTTTAAAAAATGTTCTATCGAATCTTTTCCTTCATAACAATATCCTTTTGTTCCAACAAGTGCATAATCCTGATAGTTATAGAAATTATTTTGTAGGAACTCGAGCTTTCCTTGAAAGAGATTGTTGAGCTTTTGTGTTTTCTTTGCATCCCAGAACATGTCATGATTTCCGCGGAGAAGAATCTTACGCCCTGGTAGATTTATGATATAGTTTAAATCTTCCTGTGCTTCATCTAAATTCCGTCCCCAAGAATGATCTCCAGTAAGTACGATGGTATCTTTGGATGTTATTTTCTTTTTCCAGTTCTTTTCTATCTTAGCAACATGATTCTTCCAACGTCGGCCGAAAATATCCATAGGTTTATTGTTTGAGAAGGAGAGATGTAGGTCTCCCATAGCATATAAACTCACGTTAAAGTACCTCCCTGTCTATATTAATTAGCATGAGAACAAATCTTCCTAAGGTACAACAACGATCTTGCCGTATTCTTCCAACATTGATTTCATAAATAAATTCTCCTTTCAACTTGCTACCATTTCCAACCCTATATTTTAGTTATAAAAGCAGATTTTCTCCTAGCTGCTATTAAAAGCTCCAAATCAGCTTTATTATCGATTCTAATATCACTTCTCCCAAAACGCCTACTGTTAATAGTAAGAAGCTTGTGAAGCCGATTACAGCCAGTATTCCTGTCTGAAATAATCATATATAATCCACTCCTACCTATACACCTTTGCTATTTCTCCTAATTTCAAGTATATATTCTTTTTTGTGCATGATACATTTCAACCATTTTATCGACAGACTCTTTTTCATCAAATGCTATTTTATCAATATCTTGAGGCTCTTTAACGTTGTCATTTTGATTTTTAAAAGCTCCTCCGTTACGCCAAAACAGAGCTCGGAATTTCCATGCCACGTATTTTTCAATGGACTTTTTCTTATCTTTACAATCATTCCCACAGCATATACATATAAAAACAAATTCTAGATACTTTTCGCCTATTTGCTTATAAATCTGTTCTCTTGGTGTCAAGTAAATATTGTATCTATACCCATTAACCACATTTCCAAATTGATTTATATATTTCCTATTTGTCTGCTCTTTTATATTTCCTGATATACACTGCACATCAGATTTGATCTCCGAACCTATGTCATTAGATTGCCCAACCTGAAGACACAACCATATCTTGTCCTCATTCCGTCCAAACAGTACCCATACTCCAGGAGCTTTATATTTTTTTAGACTTTCATCTGTTATTTCTGACAATTTTTCTATTTCTGAAAATAACTCTGTATAAATATATCCTATTCTGAATTTATGCTTCATAATTCTCCTTAGTCACAATATTAGCTATTTTTTCAGTTATCCCAATTTAAGTCATTAAGGCTGTACCAAAACAATGTCTTCCGCTTGCAGTCCATTTTGAACAAATAACTCCGGTGTCGTCTCTTCCTCAATTCCTTCTAACATTAGTGCAGCCTTTGCCTGACTAAATGCTACCTTTAAGTTTTTACCAAATCCTATTGAAGAATAAAACTGTGAAGCAAATACAAGTGCTGCTTCATCACCTATGGATGTATTCATTCCAATTGCAGCCTCAACATGCTCTACAATATGTTCTGCCTGCACAGCTGAAAAACAAGCATTATAAAATATTAGCCGAACTTTATCTGAAAGCGTCATAATAGTCTGTGCCATTGCTTCTTTAGTAACTAATTTACCTTGTCCATTCACATTTTCAAATACCAAATCACCATTAGTTGCTCCGTGTCCGCTAAAATGAATAATGTCCGGATTAACTTCATTGATTGCCTGTAATAAATCTGATGTTCTCACTGCCCACCTTGATTCAAATCGAATAGTATCTCTATAATCCGATTTTCTAATCATCTCTTGTATCGCCCGACATTCTGCATCTAATCTTAATGATTGTGTATTTGTTGGATTTGATGCCAAAAATAAGACCGTTATTGTATCAGGGATTTTTTTCAATTCCTCTATTTGACTCTGTATTTCAATCTGTCTCTTTTCATGGACTTCAAGCGTTCTATTTAACTCAGAAATCTGATTCTGTGTTTTTTTCTGCATTTCTGTCTCTTCTTTTATTCGTTGTTTATGCAGTTTTTCTTCTTCCCTTTCAACTTTCTTTTGCTCGTCAGATAACTCTTTCTCTAATTTTGAAGTTCTTTTTTCTATATCTGCTATTTTCTTCTCAGCAGTTGTTATGTCTTTTTCAGCTCTGGCTATATCATTCAACTTAGATTTAATTGTCGAAGCATTTTTTGTTCTTTTTATCGCAGCATTTGCACTGTCAATCTTACCTCTTGCTTTAGCTATTTTATCGTTTTCTTTTGACTTTTCAGAAACTAGCTTAGAAATAGCTTCCCTTTTCCTAATTACATTTCCTCTATATGTATCTATAAGCGCCATAAGCACACCTCCAATTATACCACCCGTATTGCTTTTATTTTATAATAGCACAATCCTATATATGCAGATAGCTTCAATCTGTATTTATATTTGAAAACCTTCCTTACTTTTATGCATAACAAACCTCCATTGAATCTTACAAATAAAAAAAACGATACTGTCTAGATTTCAATCTATACAATATCGCCTTTCTTCCTATTATATGTTATACCTTCATTGTCTTTGCCAGTGATGTAAGCAGTGCAGCCATCTCCGGGTTACCAAGCACCTTCATCAAAAGCTCTGCATCCACTCCCTCAGGTACTGCAATCGTATTACTGCTTTCCTCGGATCCTTTCATTTGTGGATTGAGATTTTCCTTATTATAAAAGGCATTCTCAATAAGTTCTGCATTCTTTCTTCGGTCTTCGTCCAGGATATGGCCATACACTTCCGTTACCATATCCGCCTGAGCATGGCCGGAATCTCCCTGGACTGCTTTAATATCTCCACCACTTAAAATTTCAGCTTGTAGGTAACACTGGTATGACGCAGGCTGTGAAACACTACATCTGGCAGCCCCAGTTCATCTATGATTTCCTGCATTTTTGTCCTTAAATAGCTGTCTCCTATAGGAAGACCAAATGTTGTCGCCATTACCAGATTATAATCCTGATATTCATTTCCAAGCACTTCCTTTATCTCATCCTGATCTGCTTTCAGATCA
>OLPO01001806.1_pt1 | contig 13949 bp, 14 predicted proteins | sample 1672831 | NCBI WGS metagenome assembly OLPO01 (sample SAMEA3136728, study PRJEB25190) | human gut metagenome
AGCGCAGAGCTTCGGGACCTGCAAAGCATCCGCAGACGATATCCGCACTCTCCGCGTTACGACCTTTTCCAGCCTTCGCATTCTTCTCATATCAATACCTCCTTTCCAACAAACATCAGCCAGCTTTAATAATATAGTTCATAACGATATACGGCTGCAGGTTGTTATGTGCACTGCCGCTTCCCACAGCTGCTGCCGTACCGGAAACACTGTGAGAATGAGAGCCTCCTGAACGCACGGAATTCCATGTTAGATCCGTACATCCGGTGGAAGCCACACAACCATTCCAGCTTCCAGATTTTCTCGATGCGATACCACCCAGCGCATGAGTGTGCGCCCCGCCGGACGCAGCTGTACCCGATACAGAATGACTATGACTCGCCATCTCTGCAGTCGTCAATGTATGCGCCTTCTCACCGCCGGTTTTTCCCAACGCGTTAAACGCAGTATCCGATCCGTTCTTTCCAACCGGGATCCGGCCTCTCAGATCCGGCAGCTGAAACGTGGCGTCAGTTCCGCCGGATCCAGCAGCTTCTCCCGTCAAAACTTCATACAGCCGCGGATATGTCTCGCACGACACTGTACTTCCGTCGAGCAGCAGCCATCCAGCCGGGATCGCATCGCTGAACCATCCCATCACTGCACCGACCGGGGTCGATCCAAATACCGACATACCGTTCACCGTCAAATCACTTCCTTCTATATGAAGACCGCTTCCCAGCGATTCCTCCGGCACGCAGTTGATACCGATCTGATACGCCGGCGTCCCATCCTCATCAGCAAGCTTTCTCATGTAGATTCCCGGACATCCACTGTCCAGTTCCAAACTTACGGTATCTGAAGAAAGCTCATCCGCAACGGTCACTTCCAGTTCAAAGCTGCCGGCCAGAGAAAATCCTTCCGGATCATCCCCGATCACCGGGATCTCCAGCTGATACAGACCTTCCTCATACCTGAAATCCGATGCTAAAACAGCCTTGGTACCTGTCACCCAGCCTTCCGAAGACTTGTCCCGGTACCGATAGCTGCACGTTTTGATCCCATTCATCACCTGACCGAAACTTTCATTCCACAACCATACCGACATCTTCAGATTGGTTTCCTTTTCCACGCCGTTTTTACGCTCTGCATCTGCGCTCTGGATCACGATCGGTCTATATGATTTCAGCGTCACTTCCTTCCGCACGGTAGTGTAAAGGCCACGCGTATCATATGCCGTAACGTCGATGGTGTTTCCCCATGCCGGATCTAAAACAAGATCAACATCTCTGTCCGCTGCACACGCAGCCTGCACGCTGCTGCCGCCGCTTTCCAGAAGATAGGACACCATCTGTGCGCTGTTACGCGCTGCCGCCCGGCTGACTGCCGGTACAGTCACCTCAAGCTTCGAGTATCCTTCTATCAGGATCCCGTCGCTTCCCGTCAGTGCCCGCGCCTGCTGATTTCCATCCTTCCACGTAAAGTCTGAGAACACCGGCTCACTCCCGGTTACCTGAACGCTCACCGTTTTAGATACGGTCGCGCCCACCTGGCAGATTCCCGTCGCTCCGCCATCATAATACGAAGTCAACGTCAGCTGACAGTCTGCTTTCGTCAAGGTCGTCATCCGTTCATAGAATGCTGCCGGTATCTCCCAGTGAACCGATTCATCGCTGACTGGCGCTCCCGCTGCTCCCAGAAGATAACCGCTCATTGCTCCCGAATCGGACTCACCGCGAAAAGAATATGCCAGTGTATGCACATATCCTCCTTTGCGAGATGCCGTGATCGCAAGCTGCTCCCCTACGTTTACAGCATCCGCGCAGCTCAGTCCATTCGGCTCTACGATCAATACCGTTCCTGAAGCCGTCTTGCTTCCGATGTTGCTTCCGGAAGATCCACTGCCCGTATAAGTAGTGACTGTCACCACCACTGCCGCACTGGACTTCCCGCCAAGTGCCGAGTAGACCGCATAGTAAAACGCATCCCCTGAAAATGTAACACTGGTCCCTACGCCGGTTTTACTTGCCACCTCAACTCCATTTACCTTCACCGATACAGTATGGGTAAACGAGCTGGAATTTCGACTGATCCCCACGGTAAAAGGCTCTCCCGCTGTAAAGGATGCAGCCGTCGAGATCCCTGATGCCCGCGGGATCCGGTCCAGCGTAACCGTACCGCTTCCAGAATACGTCCCCGCCTGGTTCGTTCCCGAATTGGAATACTTTACGCTGATCCCCACCGATCGTGTTCCATCCGCATTGTGCGCCACCGTTTTCGACGCACTGCCGATGGCGATATAGCTGCTCTGCCACGTGCCATACCGCTTGATGGAATACGCCGTTCCATCAATGGTTATGGTTCCTGAAAACGTACCGGTCGTCGTATATCCATTGGTTTTTCTAAAATAAGCCGTTGCCGAAACTACAGACGAGTTTTTCTCCGATCCATTGGAGCTGGAGCTCCACGCCAGATAAGTCGCTGCCGATTTGGACGGCGATGAAATACTTATTGTGCCACTTGCCATATTGATTCCTCCAATCTGTTCATAAAACTACTTTCCTATTCCCTGATGATCCACATACATGCATTACGCTGATCGATAGGGATCATGCTGGTTTTTCCAGAAGACACCTGTCCATCCGAGATCACCCTCCGGACACTTACTCCGTTCACATCGTATTCCACGATACGATTCTGTCCCGGTCTGTTGTCAGTGATCTTCATGCCCGATGGATCTATAGTAGTCTTCACACCCTGGTCACGATCATCTTCCGGTGCAATGATCAGCATGTCCTTCGTCAGTTTCACATTGGTGCCAAACACTTCATTAGATGCCTGATTCCACGTCGTCCCTGCTCCCACGCACAGCATCAGATCCCCGACATAAGCCTTGCCGGCTTCCACTGCGATATCCAGCTTCATCTCTTTATCATCCGGTACGAACTCATAATGTATCAGTTCCCAGTCCCCGATGATTTCCCGGCTCTCGAACACCATATCTTTTCCCAGCGAGATCTGCAAAGAATGTGCCGCAGGCTTTTTCACACGGCAGGAGAACGTGTGCATCTGTCCAGCGGTAACCGGCACTGTCGTCTTCAGATAGCTTGGACCTGTTATGCAGAAGGCTCTCTGAGAGATCAGATTAGTACTGTCTATCTCTATGATCGGCTCAGCACCTTCCTTCGTTATCCAGCCGTCAAACTTGTTATCCACTAAATGTCCGGTGGAATTGTATATCAGATTTGTTCCGCCCGTCGAGCTGACAGACGCTTCGATCATCCTGTCCAGCGGCTTGCCTTTCAGTGCTACCCGCGTGCCGTCGATCCTGGTGCCGTCGCTGGCATTGATGGTCTCGATCACGCCTTCGATATCAATGACATCCGCTGCCACGCTTCCTGACCGTATCATGCCCGCCACAATCTTGCCATCGCTGGTCATGGCTGTTTCAAACGGTCCTTCCAGACCGTTGGCACTGAATCCCAGTCCGTTTTGATTCCATCTCCATACATGACTGTCAGGCTGGATCTTTTTCGTATTAGAAATGTAGATTTCCGATGGCAGTCCATCATCATCATAGGCGAAGGACACCGTCCCTCCGTTTTTTCCAGTCAGTTTGCCTGTAACATCCCTGATTGCCTCCTGCATATCGCTGTACAGTTTTGTGATACGCTGCACCGTCGGCGATGCACTGGAGAAGCTGGCATCAGATGTCGTCTCTCCCTTCGCTGTGATCTTGGACACGATCCCGCCATCGAAGGTCAAGGTCTGGCTCATGATCGGAATACGATACGAATTCCCTTCCGTATCCACAGCTGTGATCACATCACCCGCCTGTAATGCCGGATTTCCGCGCCACTGCAGCTCTGCAGGCTGATAGCTCATGCGGTAGTTGATCGCCGTGCGATACTGCAGCGACCAGGTAAGCCCTGCTGCAGGATCTGTCAGCATCGACTGATCTGCTTTGAGGAGTACAAAATCATGTTTTTTGATTCCCGAAACGACATACTGCTCTCCATCCTGTGTCAGGATATCTTCTTCTGAGAAAGACTGTGGTTCTTCACAGACCCACTGGATCAGCCGTGTAAATACAGCCGACGGGGTCTGTGTTTCTCCTTCTCCTTCAGCATCCGGCTGCAGCGGTATTCCACTGGTGTCAGACAGCTGAAAATCTCTGCTTCCAGCAGAAGTCACCACGACGCGATCCGTTGCCAGATTCCACCCAGATAGGTCACTTACCCGCAGGATATCACCTCTGCACAGATCCACATCGCGTGCTGCCTTCCAGATACCATCCCCCTGGTATTCTGCTTCAAACCCTGATTCCTCTAGCTGCCCGCTGTAAACAGCTGTAAAATTCACCGGTGTCACTTCTGCGATCTTATCTTCCCAGATATCGTCCAGATAGGTCTTTTTCATAAACGGGTTGGTGAAATTCACGATCACACCGAAACCTCCTCTCCCCTGAGAATAAGAAGTTTCTTCCGTACCGGAAATGATCCCGGTCACCGTCAAAGGAGAATCCAGCGTCCTCACAAATCCATTGAGATACTGTTCCTTCGGTGTGATTTCTACATCCGTATCTGCATACCAGCTGAACTCCAGCTTATTTTCTCGATTGAAACGCGCGAAACATCCCATGAGTCCGGCCAGATATCCGATCATTTGACGCAGAGTCAACTCCTGCGGCAGCGCGTCAATCTCATAGTCTGCGAATTTCACATCTTCTGCGAATGTCACATCTGCCAGTGCTGCGATTTCCCGCGCGATCACTTCCATCTTCACCGGGAATCCCACGTGATCTGCTGCATATGGCTGTTCCAGCAGGCACATGGAGTCATATGCCGTAATAGTCATGCTGCCGCAGCTGCCGTCACTCTTGACTTCGCTGGGATAAAATATACCCAGCGGTACATATTCGATCTGACCATCATCCAGTGAAAGTCCGCTGAACGCCCGCAGGATCATGTGATCGTAATCCAGACCCGATGGGGCCTGGATCAGCTTTAAGGTCAGTTTCCCGCAGCAGGCACTCCCCATGGTGATCACATCCTCGGAATTTACCATTTCCTCCAGTTCCATGCTGATAATGCAGTCGTCTCCCTGCAGGGTGTGGATCACCTCACCCTGCAGAGAATACAGACATTCAACCTTCAGTCGAAGACTCCTGTTATCTGCCAGAATCTGTTTCTCATACTTTTCACTTACTTGCAGCATTCATCTCACCTACCTTTCTGTAAATGTAGCCGACAGGTTCTGCCACATCCAGCTGCCATCCGGCTTCTGACGAAGCATTGGGGTCGTCCGGTTTCCTACATAAAATTCACTGCGTTTTCTTTCTCCTGTGAGAGCGTCCGGATACTCCAACAGGAAGAAAACATCCTCCATCATGCACAGAAGACCAGCCATATCATCTCCGCTCAGAGCTCCCCAGGAGCAGGTCAGCGTCCGTTTACTGGTCATACGGTCCCGAAAATACTGCCCCATCTGATTTCTTCCGGTTCCTCCGTCAAGATCAGAAATATCCCACTGCAGGCTCTGTGGATCTTTCAAATCCGTGAAATATCCGAAGACTACCATCTCCCCTTCATGAAATAAAGCCATGATCTCATCCGCCAGCTTAAAACTGCCGTCTCCTCTCTCTGTTACCGTCACTTCTTCCGGCAGTTCCTGATGTGCACCAGAAGTTTTGACGATCAGCAGAGTATCACCTGCTGCCAGATCACCGCTTGCTTCTAATAAAAAAGAGCCTCCGCTCAAGGAAGCTCTCATCTGCTGAATCCGTCTTAATATACTCATTGTAATATATCCTCCTCGTCTTTTATTCTTACACATGCAGCGGGCTCATACCCGTCTGCTTCACGATACCATTGTGATAACGGATCACCTGTTTTCCGATCTCTTTTCCATCCAGATGGTTGTTGATATGGAATGTGAAGTTTCCTCCATCGCCTCCGCTCATGGCGCTCTTCACTGCTTCGAATACGCCCCGGGATACGGCTTCCACGATCTGTCCGTTGTTCATAACTCCGCTTCGACTTCCGAAGGATCCTACCAGCTCCGGTCCCCTCTCTCTGGCTATAAACATCTGCCCTGCTTCCAGGATCCCGCCATCTGCCAGCTTCGGAAGACTCGCCTTCGGGATCAGACTGATGCTGACTCCCGGGATCTTGTTGATGATCTTCACCACTTTGTTAAGTCCTCCAATAAAGCTGTTGATGATGCCTTGTGCGAATCGTATCACACTGTTGACCGTACTCTTGAATGCACTCCCCACTGCTGAGCCGATCTTCACACCGATGCTCTTGAAGACGCTGCGGATCTTGTCCCAGATCCCGCTAAAGAAGGATCCTACGTTTGAGAAAGCATTTTTGATAGCCTTCCACGCTCCTCTGAATTTTTCTCCGAACCAGTCTGCCACCTTGTCGAAGATCTTATTGATCACGCTCCATATTGCTGAGAAGATACCCGTTACGAATCCAAGTCCTGCATCAAAGAGTCCTTTGACTCCTTCCCACATCTTGCCGAAGCCTTCCAGGATCTTATCTCCGTTAAGGGTGAAGATACCGACGATCACATCGATGATACCGGAGATAAAGTTCATAGCGCCTTCTGCAATTCCCATTATGAACTCCCAGACCGCAGTCACTACCATCATGATCTCTTCTCCGAAGTTGTTCCAGATAGCTTTCACGATATCCACTACTGTGCCGATCACCGCCTTGATGGCATCCCACACGACAGAGACGATATCCAGAATCGAGTTCCACAGAGAAGAGGCTGCATCCATCAGTGAAGATCCATGCTTGTCCCACAGTTCTTTGAATACATCGAAGATCGCTGAGAAGATTTCCAGGATCCCTTCTCCCAGAGTCTGAAGGAATTCTACGATGCCTTCCCAGACTTCCTGAACTTTTCCGATGAGACCTTCTCCATGCTCTTCCCACAGCTCCGTCAGGAATCCGAAAATACCGGATAAAAGATCCGCTACGATACCGACTACTTCTGAAATGATGTCGATCAGACTTGTGATACCATCCCCGAAGCTTTCCACGAAGGAATTAAAGGCGTCCGTCTCCGTGATTCCCATGATGGATTCCTTAAAGGTATTGAATGCATCTATGGCAGGCTGGAATGCCTCCTTTACCTGCGCCCAGGCTGCTGTGATCTTCTCCCGGAAAGCCTCGTTGCTCTCCATCAGCTTCTGAAACAATGCGATAAATCCTACGATCGCGACTGCTGCCAGAGCAACACCGCCAACAAGACCGACTGTCATCATCCTGCCTGCCACTGCGCCGATGGAGGATGCCGAAGCTGACAGTTTCTTGCCTGCACCTTTAAATCCGCCCTCCAGGATCGAAGGGATCTGCTTCACGGAAGCCTTCGCCTTCCCCGGAAGTTCTTTCAACGCAGTCGTCGCACTGGATACCAGAGATTTAAACGAGCTGCTCACCTTCGATGGAAGCTGCTTGACCTTCTCCATAAACTCCTTGAAATCGAAGTTTTTGATATGCTCTTTCATAGTGGAGAAGCCGGTTTTAATGTCCTCAACCATATTAGAAGCTTTCTTGGCAACAATTCCAAAAGCCGATGCAACTTTTTCAGGCAAAGCCTTAATGCTGTCCTTGAATTTATTAACAGCATCGGGACACTTCTGCAAACCCTCCCCTATTTTCTTGACACTTTCTGTTACAGATTCCTCAAATTTTTTTATAAATTTACTGTCCACATTTTTTGCCAAGCTTTTTTGGACAGTTTTTGCCATATCTTTTAATGACCCAAAAGCTTCATATGCGCCTCCTGCTGCAACAGCAATATTCAAAATTCCTTCTATCGCCGAAACATTTCCTTCTTTCATCTACTTCATTTGTTCCTGACAATCTTTTAAAGAATCACTTAAAGCTTTCACTGATGAAGCCGCCTTGCCTATGCTTTTTAGATCCAGCTTTGTTTCTTTTTTTTCTTCCATAAATTCTCTCCTTTCATCGTCTTATAATGTATTTTTATAAATTCTTCTCCCTCATAGGCATCACCTCCTTTGTTATATGCAATAAAAAACTGCTCATGATTCACACTCATGAACAGTTTTTTACTGCATATCTTTATTTCTAACTATTCCAATCCCAGTTCCTCGAAACTGTGTTTCTTGATCAGTTCCATAGCCTCTACCACCGAATCTTCAGTATCATATACATACAAAAACACGGTCATTTCTTCTCCAATTTTCTGGCTTACCATGTTCATCACGATTTCTTCCCTCTGATCTTTACTCAGCCCAGCCAGTTCCTCCTTTTGAAGCAGATCATGCCATTCCTTCATTAACACCAATCTACCATCTTCATCTCTGGCAAATTCGATAAAACGCTTCATCATCTCTTTCGATTCATATTCTAATTCTGTAGCTGTATATTTTCGACTGGGGTTCAGTTGCTTAATAAACTTAGGAAAGGTTTTTGTATACATATTCCTACACCATACTTTCGACTGTGTACGATCTCCCCACTTACTCATTTCATCTGTTTTATCCACCATAGAAGTTCCCAGATTAACTACAAATGCAAATTTCTGGTTGTTGTATTCATCATATTCTTTTCCAATTTGATAGCAGCGTTCTACAATCTGCCGTTCTTCTTCAGAAAATTCCACGGTATTTGCAAAATGCTCCTCATAATTCCACACAGGTTCATAGGTACTTTTATCTTTTTTTGATCTTAAATACATATACCAGCCCAGATTAATTTCCGCCTTATATCGCTTATTTTTCAATTTTTCCTTAACTGGAAGGCTCGGATCATAAGGCGGATTTTTTTTTTCAGCCTCTAGAATCTTTTGAATATCCTTTTTATAGAACTTAATAATATGAAGGCGACCTTCCTGCTGCTTAAGATTCTCTGCCGCCAGACCATATGGAAACAACTCTTGTACAATTTGTTGCTGCCGTTCAGTCAACTGACCCCATATACTCTGTATGGTACCACCCTCTTGACCTATAAGTTTACCATTATAGACTACCATGTCCTTATTTTTTTTCAACTTTTTCTGCAACTTTTCTATTTTTTTATTATCTTCTGCATTTTGTAATTGATTTTCAACTTCTATAACATGTTCTAACCAACTAAGAAAAAGTTTTTGATTTTTCGCGATTTTCTTCTCGTTCGCCATTACGCACCTCCTGCATGGGTTTCTTTACTGGTTTTATTGTACACTATATGATGCTAATTGGGAATTAGATTTTAAATATCGTGCACGGCGCACGATATTCTATGGTATACTGAAATCACTAAAATATGAAAGGTGAGAAACATCCCTATGTCATCTTATCGCGAAATCGATGTGCTAGATGAAACGAAACCAATTCTTCTGGTGCAGAACACTGACACCCGCAAGATGTATGTGAAGAAGCCCATTCCTGCACACAACAGAGAGCTGTATAACAAACTGCAGGCATTCTCCTTCTCCGGCATTCCACAGATCCATGAGTTCTGTGAAACCGAAGAGGGTCTTTTTCTGTACGAAGACTACATCTCCGGGCAGACACTGCAGACCGTTTTAGATGATTCTTTTAACCTTCCAGAGAATGCTGCCGTCGATATCATATGCCAGCTGTGTGATATTCTCTCGCCCCTTCATCGCTGCGATCCTCCCATCATCCATCGTGATATCAAACCGTCCAATATCCTTCTGACTCCCTCCGACCACGTGATTCTCATCGATTTCGATGCATCCCGTGAATTTGATGCCGGGAAACCAGAGGATACGGTTCTCCTTGGTACGAGAGAATATGCTGCTCCGGAGCAGTACGGCTTCGGCCAGTCGGACGCCCGCTCCGATATCTATGCACTGGGCGTCCTGCTCAACAAGATGCTCACCGGCACTTATCCAAGACGTGAATGTCCGGAAGGTTCGCTCGGCGAAATCATCACACGCTGCACGGCATTGCTTCCTGAGCAGCGGTATGCTTCCGTAGAAGAATTGAAAACAGCTTTGACTTCCCGTTCCTCTAAAAGTGCGCCTCCTCGCCCTGCCCGCAAGTCGCATCCAATATTGGCATTCCTGCTGTCCATTGGTGCCATTATGGTTGGAACCTCCCTCTCCATTCCCACGAAGACTTCCGCACAGCACCTGATGCAGGATCATATCTGCGTTACCCTCTGGCTGCTGTTTCTCGTGATGCTCCTGTGCAACATCGGCGGTATCTCCGATAAGCTGCCGATTCTCCGCAGGTCGACCGTCTCCGGATTCCTGTTCTGGATGTTGTTCTCCGGGTTTCTGGCTGCAGGACTGCTGCGTCTTCTGTATCTTTTTTAATCCTTACTTCAGGATCGGAAGTCCCAGCCGGTCCAGTTCCAGATTGATATAGATGACCTTGCGGATCCCTTTATTGATATGCAGCAGCAATACGGAATCTCTCTTATTTCTGGAATATAGCGGAGATACCTTCAGCAGTTTCATCGCTCTGTTGATTTCATCTTTCTTCATCCCTGCCGCGATGCACAGTGCCAGAGCTTTATCTCTGCTGGGATTCCGTTTCGTTCCATTGGTGATCTGAGTGGCATAGTCTTTATCGAGATTGCAGTCAGCAATCACCTGTGCGTGAACTGCATCGTGTTCTGCCAGATATTCATTAAAATACTGACAGAATCCATATCCGTCTTTATTGGTATAGCGATCGAGATATTCCTGCAGCTGTTCTTCTGACGATACACTATCTAATACCTTGTCCAGTTCTTCCGTTTTTAACTTGTTATTTTCCATGTTTGTTCCTCCTGATATTTTTTGAATAAGCACGTCGTATTATATCCTGAATTTTCCTTTGGCACAACACAATAAACGTTGAAATTTCAGTACTTATAAGGGATTTTTACCCCCCCCCCAGAAGGGATTTTCATGGATTTTCGCATAAAAAACGGGCAGTTTTCTCATGTTTTTTTGTTATGAATCACCACCCGTTTTTCTTAAATTTCCTATGTAAGCATCAGCCTCAATTTTTTCAAAATCCGCTGTTTCTGTGAATGCAGAGTCTTGCTGTTTACACCCAGCTTCCTGCCTGCTTTTACTTCACTGAGATTTTCCACATAGATCCAGTACAAGATTTCCTGTTCTTTCAACGGAAGCGTTCTGATCGCCCGCATCAGCTGGCTTTTATCAAAATCCCGCATCACTGTCTCCTCTACGCTTTCACAGTGACGATCCTGATCAGTTTCTTTCAGCTCGCAGGTAGCTGCTGCATATTTGTTGTTGTGATAGCATTGCCTGCTGCGAATCCTGTTATATTCATCGAACAGTTCTTTCTCAACGTAGATCTTACGGCCTTTCACCGGAATATATCGTTTCTTTTCCATGTAAATCCACCCTCATTCCAAATCAGGAGCATATCTTGTGATCAGCTGCATCTAGCTTACATATACTTTGCTTCCCAGCTTCGCACAGATCCATCCAGATGGAATCTGGATCCAGATCTGACTGCCGGACACCTGTACCTTCTGCACGGTAACCCGCGTTCCCTGTGTCAGCACAGCATAAGTCCCACTCAAAGCATGCTTTCTGCCGTCAGCTGTAAGTTCACTGCGCTTTTTTCTCCGGTAGCTTGTCCCCGGGCCGGTGCGAACATTCATATCTGCCCGTAAGGTCAGCGTGGCTCCAGCACGATAATTCCCTGAGGAAGAGGATGATCCTGTATTTCCTGCTTGTGCCACGCCGGAACGAACGAACTGCAGCCCCTTCGTTCCCTGCACCTTTGTAAACGCCGGATCGATATAGAAGATCTTTTCCGGCGGATAATTTCCTCCTGAAGTCGCCAGGACCCAGGCTCCTCTGGTGTTCTGCTTCCATCCGTTGCCCTGCGCTCTGCCGCGCCCCGCAGAAATATGGAAGTGATACCCGGTAGCCCTGCCGTCGTTTCCCTCCAGGAACATGGCCGCTCCCTGCCGGAATACCTGTCCCACTTTCAGCTTGCTCAGCGTATCATCGTTGGGATGGATCACCATGATCGTCACATAATCCGTAAAGCTGGGCGTCTGCACAGGCGCCTGGGACTGGATCCATATGGTATTCGTGCCCTTTGCACCAACTCCATAAATACGCTTGATGCTGCAGTCAAACGGCGCATAAAAATAACTTCTGCCCGTAGCACCGGAGTTATCGTCGATGGGATAGTCCCGGGGACTGCCGTTATAGTTCTTGCTGTGGCTATAGGTCCCGGTATAGCTCTGCGTAATGTTCATGGTTTTTATGGGATATTTACATCGCTGCATGATGGATTTCCTCCTTTTTCTTCGAACTGCTTATTGAACATAGCTGCATACGCGCTGAAGTATTCGGCTTCCCACTCGGTGTTTTCCTGCACATCTTCCTCCGACTGGAAAATCTGAACCGGTTTCTCCGGGTACTGCACGTTTTCCCCGAAGGCTGCACCCAAGCTGTAGCACGCATACATCACATTGACCCAGCCTGCGATATTGATAAACTCCAGCTGCTCCTTCTGCCTGCTTTCATACGCCTTTAAAAATGGTTCCATCTTTTTCGGTGTAAGCTGCCAGAAAAGCCCATAGTCTACCCCTATCTGCAGAGCGCCCGGTAAGTACACCTCATAGATCAGCTCCCTGATGCTTTCGCATTCTGTTATACCGTTTTTTCTCCGCTCGTTTCCGTGCTCGCAGCATTCCCCTTCTCCTGGCTCTGGGAGAGAGCGCGAAAAAAACCGCTCTCATTTACCGCCTTATTGATGCTTTCCATGAGAGGGTCCAGACTGCCGCCGGAAGCCAGATGCTGTTCAATTTCCATACCTGCCTTTTCCATGTCATCACCCATGGCGAGGGCTAAGAATCCTCTGACCGTCGTTAAGACTTTCTGATCCATTTCCGTTAAGGACACACCCATGTCCTCCAGCTTGCACATAGTGTTAAAGTTCAGTTCAGGCATCGTATATTCAGTTCCGTTGATTTTCATAATTTCCTCCGATTGTTCTCCTTCACTGCCGCCAGTCCGGCAGCAGTTTTGTAACGTTATAACGGGAAAAAGGGCGCAAGGCCCTTTTCCCCGGAAATGTCAGGCATTACCTTTGCCTGGATTATGCAGTCTTTTCGATCTTGGAAGACGGTGTAACAACGATCTTCATGTCTACAGCTGCGTTTACTGCGCCTGCTGCGATCAGAGCGCTGTGCTGACCAGTCATGGAGTAGTTCACGCCGTTGATCTTGATCACATAAGTCAGCTCTTCGTTTTCGCAAGCTGTCAGTTCTGCGAACTGTGCTTCATCGTAGTTAGCAACAAATTCCATAGCGCCCATGCCCTTAACGCCAGGGATGAACTTCTGTACATCATCTGCCAGAGATGTTACGTCGATCGCTGCCGGTGCTACTCCCAGATCCGGGAAAGACTTGATTTTTACTTCGATTTCCTTGTTGTCGCTCTTCTTAACTGTTAAAACGGTTCCTTTTGTGCTAATTGCCATTGTTTTTTCCTCCTAAATTTCCTGTTGTTTGATTTTTACGATTTCCTTCGCCAAAGCGATTTTTTCTTCTCTACTTGGACATGAGATCCTGCAGACGATGCCTTCGTATTCTTTTTTTCGAAACCCCGCCTCTACGAAAATCTCTTTTAGATCCAGCGTAGTCTTCACTTCTGCCAAGTCCGACTCGAATTTCTGTAAGCGTTGATTTTCTGCTATTAAAGCCCTGTTTTCCTCCCGCAGCACTTTAAGTTTTTCATTGATTTCATCAAAGCGCTTTTTCGGGATCATAATTTCTGTACTTTCTTCGTTCAAGTCTGTATCCTCCCTTCATTTGTTTTCCCTGTCTGTCAGGTGTGAGATCTAAAAAAATCCAGCTGCGCAGCCTTGCTGTCAGCCCGACTCTCTTATGCAAGTTCTGTAAGTTCGATGTTCTGATCTGTTTTAATGAGATACACAGTCGTGTCACGACGTATACCGGCTGTGCTGTCGTACAGAGTGGTCTTCATATCCAGAACAT
>OLPO01001812.1_pt1 | contig 13929 bp, 14 predicted proteins | sample 1672831 | NCBI WGS metagenome assembly OLPO01 (sample SAMEA3136728, study PRJEB25190) | human gut metagenome
GGGGGCCCAGGGGGCGGGCAGCCTCCCGCCGGTGGAAGGCCAGGGTGGCGGCCTGCACCGCAGCCTGAACGGCCTCCTCCCGGGGCTGGGGGGTGGGGGTGATTGGTGGGGATGGTTTCATGGAAGGGCCTCCTTTCCCAAAGATTGGGCCAGCAGTTCTCTGGCCCGGCGGAGCCGGTACTTCACCAGGGGCAGGCCGATGCCCAGGATCTTGGCGGCCTCCCGCTGCTTGCGCTCCTGGAGCAGGCAGAGGACGGCCACGACCTGGATCTCCTCCGGCAGGGCCCGGAAGGCGGCTTCCAGGTCCAGGCGGGTGTCCCAGTCGGCGGGCGGGGCCTCCTCCTGGGGCAGGTCCTCCAGGGGGAGCTCCTGCCGGCGGCGGAGGTGGTCCCGGCAGAGGTTGCCGGCGATGACGTAGAGATAGTTGGCCGCCTTGCCATAGTGGCGGTACCGGTCCAGGGAGGCGAAGAACCGGGCGAAGGTCTCCTGGGTGACGTCCTCCCCGTCCTGGCGGTGGCGGAGATGGTAGCAGCAGTACCCCAGGATCTGGGGGTAGTACTTTCGGACGAAGGCCTCGATGGCCTCGTCGTCCCCCTGGTTCATCCGGCGGATCAGGCCGGCATCTGGGTCCATGGTTCTTCCCTCCTTTCTGAGCGGTGGAATCGCGCGTTCCACCCAGTATAACGGGGGAGCGGGGGAAAAAGATAGGGCGGACGGAAAATTTTTTGAAAAAAGGCAAAGGCCCCCGGTGCGGCAAACAGCCGCGCCGGGGGCGCAAAACAGGGAGGAACCAGAAAAAAGCATTAGGCTTGGGCGTCCACGATGACCTCAAACCACTCGGTGGTCCCATCCGGCATGGTCCCATGGCCGGTGAGGACGTAGACGGGGTAGAGGTAGGTCTGCCCCTCCACCGGGGTGGCGTCGGCGTAGAGCCGGAGGGTGCAGGACTCCACCACCGGGTCGGTGAGGGTTTGGTAGAGGTTGGAAGAGTAGTTCCCCCGGGCCAGGTCCGATGCCAGCTGGGCCCGGGATTTCAGGGGGACCTCCCGCGGCTGCCCGGGCTGGGCGGCCAGGTGGTGGACCGTAACCACCTTCCCCGTGGGGTCCAGGGTGACCACGATCCGGAAGACCCCCTCCACCGGGGCTCCGTCCACGGCGGGGAAGCAGTAGACGTTCTTCCCCAGGATGGTGTCCCCGCCGGTCTCCCCGCTGGTGATGGGGCCGACCCCTACGCTGGCCATGGGCCCGGACCACAGGCCGTGGGTCTGGAGGTAGTCCAGGGCGATGGCCTGGGCCTGGGCATCGGAGAGGGGAGGCGGGAGGGCAGATGGATCCACGGAGAAGATGTCCTGCCCCGTCTCGTAGGTCCAGTAGCCGGTGTCCTGGTCGATGGTCACCGTGGCCTGTCCCAGGGAATAGAGGGTGCCCGACACCCCCGGCTCCCCCTCCCCCAGGGGCTGGCCCACCAGGGCCTCCACCTGGGCCTTGGCCCCTTCGGGGCTGGCGGAGAGGGGATACAGCAAGGCCGTGTCCCCCGCCGGGACTTCCAAGTCCGGGGGCAGGGAGAGAACGGTCTCTGTCGTTATCCCCGAAGAGAGGTTGGGACGGTTGGCACAGCCGGTGGCCAGCAGGGCCAGAACCAGCACCAGGAGCAGAGCGGGACGTGTTTGCATGGGGCACCACCTTACGGAACCACGGGTTGACACCGGGAAATTCGATTATTCGTACAGAGACTTGGCCACCGAGGCGGGGACCATCTGGTTTTCAGATCGAGGTTCTACTATCTATAACGTCTGAACAGGGGGATTTGTGACAGGGAAAATGGGATGTTCACAGAAAGTTTACATTTTGTAAGAGATACCGCCCCTCTGCGCGCATTGTGGCAGAGGGGCGGTAGTTTCGAAAGGGGTTGGGGGAAACTTAAGAAAGGGGAAGATTTGCTACATGTAAGCTGCGGCAGGAGGCCAACCCAAGCATGGCCTTAAATGGGGAACGGCGTGACAGAGGCCTGGGGCTGGAGGTTGTACAGGGAGAAGGGCAGTTCCACTTGGCTGGTCTGCTGGAACGCGCTGTCATAGCAGGTGATGGTGTTGTTCTCCAGGGACTGTTCCAACACCCCCAGCACCTGGTCATCCCGGAGGGCGACCCAGACATTGCGGCCCTCGTATAGGAAGCCAAAGATGGCCACCTCTTCTGTGGCCCCCATGGGTTCTGCGGGAGCGGTTTCGTTGCTAAAGGAATAGTATGTCCGCTTTATCCCAGGGAAGAGGCTGTCCAGTTGTTCGGGAAGGTCCTCCAGGACGGTAAAGGTTTGGGTGGACAGGTCAAAGTAGGCGGCGGACTCTCCGGTGGAGAAATAGAGTTTCTGGTCCAGAATGGGGTAGTATACATTGTACGGATAGAATAGGGTTCGTACGTACTCCTGCGGAACCGTAGTAGGGTTGGACCACTGCACCTGTTGGGTGGATAGATCCACCGTGGCGGTAAGCAACAGGTCCTCCTGACCGCCTTCCACGGTGAGAAGGGCACCGTAGGCCAGCGTCAGTTGGTCCCCTTCCAAGATATGCCCAAAGGAGAACAGCTCATCCAGGGGCAAGTCCTCCCGGGGATCGGGGAGGGTGACGGTGACGGGATCGGTGTCTTCCCGTTCCAGGGTGATCTGGGCGGGATTGTCCAGGGAGACCAAAAGCCGGTACCCCGGCCCCCAACAGACGCGGCTGTCATCATAAAGGGGGCCCCAGGAGGTCAGTTGGGTGTTATCCGAGGCAGCGGTTACGGTTTCCTGGTCTCCTACGATGTATTGGTCTGTGCCGTTCCAATGGAATAGTTCGATATCCCGTTCCGGGCCGGTGGTCTCCAGAACAGGGGTTTCCTCATATTGGAACGTGCCGGCGTTCAGGTCCCAGCTGCCGGTCCGGATGGAGAAGGTCCCGTCCAATCCGTCCTCAGAGGTGGGAGTGTCCTGGGAGAGAAGGAAGCCCACAGGGGTGGAGATGATAAATGTAGGTGTTGGGGTGAGGGCGGGCCTGTTCTGTGCTGTGTGTGAGAGCAGAACACCTACTAAAATTGCAACAGCGGCGATAAGAATGCCAATTATAATGCGGCGATGCTTTATGGTCATGAGAGATGACTCCTTTCAAAGGGCAAGGCCACTTAGTGGGCTGGGTATACATTGTCAAAGACATAGTATTCTACGGCGCCTGTGCCAGCATCGGCAAGCAGAGAAGAGTGGGTATAGACATACTTAAGACGATCGTTCGTATGAGCGGAGTACTTTGTAGTAACAGAATCATTTAAAACATTAATCATAGCATGATAAGGTTTTTTGTTTTCATTCAGAAGAAGAATAATCCCGCCAGCATTGCATTGATTATAGCTTACTTTTGTCCAATATCTTTTTACATTTTTGAAATAATTCCGCATACTTAGGCAGTTAATCCAGGGACTACAACTCTTGTTTGATTTCCAGAGAGAGTCTTGAGGAACACCGCCCGCATACATTGCTTGGGAAGCATAGTTAGCACAGTCGTTACAGCAGAAATAGAAGTATGCCGGATTGTAATATTGTGCGCTTTGACGGATATTTTGTTTGTGAGTACTACAATATCTTTTCCCGGCATTCACGGTATATTTGTTAGCATAATCACGTGCTTTAGTCCGATAATAGACAAAACTGGTATTAGAAGTGGGAGTAATCGCAGAAAAAGAATCGTTTTGTATCACTTTTTCTAAGGCCATATCAACGGTCTCAGAAACTTGTTTCTCTCCTGCTTGAATCATACTTTCAGTGGAAGCAGGGATAACTGTGGAAATATCATCAGAATATCCATCAAAAACACCATATTCTAAGTTGAGAACGTTACTCTGCCTATCAACCGTTGCACGAAGACCGATGTTAAATTCCGAACTTTTGCCAATGTATTCTTCCTGTAGGTTGGTTACGAAGGTGTCCAGTTCATCAAGAACATAGTCGGAGACGAGACGAACCTTTTGTGCACTAGACAGGACCGGTTCTTTTCCTTCGGTAGTAGAAAGTGTAGCCTCTATGGCATTCAACGCGCTTGCTGCATCGTTGGACTGCATTTCCGACTGTACGTCAGCGTTTATTATGCGCAGGGTTTCAGAGGCGTGGATTTTTCGGGAGAAGTCCTGCACAGTTGGAAGATCTCCGTCAACGTTCAATGCTTTAGAGATTCCTTTCACTTTAGGAAGATCTACGGCACTGTCGTACTTAAGGGTAGCATCAAAGGTCAAAAAGAACTCGATGTACTGTTCACCATTCCCTTTGGAGGATTCACTGAGGTTTGTTACCCTCACGTTGTTGAGGACGTAGTGCTCTTTGTAAGCTGTAAGAATAGGATTGGCGGCTTCCAGCAACTTTCCTTCATTAGCAATAGGGGAAGAAGCCTGGGCCATAATTCCAGCAGAAAGGCTGACGATCAAAATCACTGCGAGGGCGCAGCTGATGATTCTCTTTGCGATGAAATTTCTCATCTTTAACTCCTTTTACATTGATATATTTTCATATTTGATGGTTCGAAACGGTTTTAAATAGGGTGAACGCTCATCTCCCACTTTAGTAGTAGAGAAAGTTCTCAGTTGCATATCCCCGTCGTAGATTTCTGAGGCTGCTTGACGCCGTTGATGGTGTAGTCCACGGTCACCTTGTAGGTATTCCCCTTGATCGCGGCGAAGTTTTTTTCCATTTTCACTCTTCCGCTACCAGAGGCCGTCCAAGTGTTCAGGCATCGCGTCCCCCGCCACAGTTTTGCGGTGACGGAAATGGGGTCTGTGCTTTTAATGGAAGAAACAGTTACAGAGAAGACGCCAGAACTGCCATTAAACGCCAAGCTTGGCCTTGCGGCAGGTGCTTTCATCGGCCCTGTTGCCTGGGCTGCCACGCCCATGAGCATTACCAACACCATCACCAACGCCAAAATTTGCTTCCGCATAGAAATCACCTCCCTTCGTTTCGTTTTTCACCCATAGTAACGAACGAGGGAGGCAATTTGTGACGCGATATTTGAAAATTTTTTAAAAAATTTATTTTTCTTCCCGGACGATACTCTCGGCAAGGGCAATCAGGTCGTCCTTATCCAGGTAAGCAGATAGGTGAAGCAATGCGTTGCTCTCCGGATCGATCCAAACAAGGGAACTGGAGATCTCGCCGGTGTCATCGAAATAGTAGTCTGCGGAGATGCCGTTGACCGAAACATTTGTTTTTTCCATCGCATCTATACCGAAAAGGGTGAGCATAGAAGTGCTGTTACCAGTTACATAAAAATAGGTAAATGATAAATATTCTCCGAAAGAGTTTTCGTACAATTCATCTCCTGAAACGTCATCTTCATACCGGTCCACTTCCCAGTACCCCTCTGGAACGGCAGGGAGATAATAATGGTATTTGACTTCCGAGACGGCACCGTCAAAGGTATAATCGACGGTGCTTTCCACGATTTGGCTCACCCACCCAAAAAACGCCTCCCTAGCCTGGGCGTTGGTGGTGAGGAACACCCCGCTGCCCAGCAGGCACACCAGCACCAGGCAGGCCACCCGGCGCATGGCCCGGCGGGCGGGGGCCCGTTTGTGCCGCCGCAGGAGCTTGGCCATCTTGGCCTGGAAGGGGAGGGAGAAGGTGTGGGGGCAGTCCTCCGGGGCGGGGAGGCTGCCGTCCAGGATGGCCCCGGCTTCTTGTGCCGCCTGACGCAGGCGGTCGTCGGTGAAAAACGTCATAGAATCCCCTCCTCCTGGCAAAGTGCCCGCAGTTTTTCCTTGGCCCGCTGCTCCAGCTTTCGGGCGGCGGCCCAGGACAGGCCCATCAGCTGGCCGGCCTCCCGGGTGGAGTAGCCCAGCTCGTACTTCAGCCGGAAGAATTCCCGGTACCGCCCAGGCAGGCGGAGGATGCACTGGGCCAGGGGGGAGGCGTCCTCCTGGGGCCCGGGGTCGATGCCGGAGATCTCCTCCACCAGGGGGGCCTCTCCCCGGCGCTGCTTCTTCCGGTAGAGGTCGATGGCCTTGTGTTCAACTATAGTAACGAGTAAGGACCGGGTTTTGTGACGCTCCAGGGAAGAAAAAATTTGAATTTTTTCCGCGACGGTCACAAAGGCGTCGTGGACGGCGTCCTCGGCGTCGGCCTCGTTGCGAAGAATCTTGTGGGCCACATGGAACATGAGGTTCCGGTAGGTCTCGTAGAGGGCCACGAAGGTGACCCGGTCCTCCGGGGCGTCGATGGCGGCTAAGTAGATGATCATAGTGGATGTCCTCGCTTGGCGTGGCGCGCTGGGGGGCGCCACGGTCATTCCAAAGGCGAACCTTGCCTATTTTTGCGTAATTTCTACAGAAATTTGCGTAGATGCCCCCAAAAGAGAGGAGACACTTCCCTCCCTTTTGGGATTGCCCCCAGGAAGGCGCCGGGGTAAGATACCCACAGAAACCTTCCTTCCCTGGCCAGCAAGGCAGCCATCGGGGCAGGAATTCCTTACTATGATAGCTGTTTTGACACAAAAAGTCAACGAGAACCGGCGAAAATTACAGCATATTGCTCACACGGCGGTGCATGGCGTAGAGCTCGTCCATCATATCCTGGATGATCTGGGCGGCGGGCTTCACGTCGTGGATGCGGCCCAGCACCTGGCCCATGGCGATCTGGGCGGCCTGGGGGTCGTCCTTCTCATAGGCGGCTTTGGTCACCGTGCCCCGGATCAGGGGGTAGAGCTCCTCCAAGGTGGGGTGGTGGGTGCGCTCAAAGTCGATGATGTGGAGGGCCTCCTGGGTTTTCAGGGACCGCAGGGCATTGCGGATGCTGGTCTGGGTGAGGACGGTGTCGGTCTCCTTGGCGTCCATCACCGCTTGGCGGAGGTGGGGGCCGATGTCGGTCTCCGCCGCCATGAGGAAGCGGGTGCCCACCATCACCCCGTCCAGCCCGGCGGCCAGGGCGGCGTACATGGTGCGGCCGTCGCACACGCCCCCGGCCCCCACCACAGGGAGGGTGCACCGCTCGGTGGTCAGGGGCCACTGGACGATGGAGCCCACCCCGGCCATCCCCGGGTGGCCGCCCCCCTCGTAGCCCACGATGCACACCGCGTCGCAGCCCACTTCCTGGGCGGTGTGGGCAAAGCGGGAGTCGGGGATCTTGTGCATCACCAGGCAGCCGGCCCCTTTCAGGGTGTCCATCAAGGGGGCGGGGGAGCTGCCGGCGGTCTCCACGATCTTCACCTTCTCCTCCACCACCGCCTGGAGGAAGCCTTTGATGGGCCCGTCGGGCTTGGTGTCCGGCAGCAGGGAGAGGTTGACGGAGAAGGGCCGGTCGGTCAGGGACTTGAGCTCCTGGATGGCGGCCTGAAAGTCCTCCGGGGTGGCATAGGTGGTCATATTGATGGTACCCAGCCCCCCGGCGTTGGACACGGCGGCAGCCAGGCGGGGCTTGGACAGCCACTGCATGGCCCCCTGGATGATGGGGTACTGGATGCCGAAGAGTTCGGTGATACGGGTTTTCATGGAAGTGCCTCCTGTTCCTGGTGTGGAATGCCTTCATGGTAACAACCTCCCTGGAAGAAGTCAAGCCAAGGAACCTGCTCCGTGATACTTCCCAAGGAAAGGGGAGGAAAGAACAGAAAATTTGGGGAAAACGGCAGGAACAGACTTGACAAGGGGGGAGGATGGGAGGATAATAAACCTAGTTTAGACCTGTAAAAGGAGGAACAGAATATGGAATTCAAGACCGCAACCATGGACGATTTCGATGTGGCGTTTGACTACATTGAAAAGCTTTGGGACTACAACACCTATGATAAGGAAGTCATCCGCAAGGTGTACGCCGACGTGCTGGCCGACGAGGACAGCTTCGCCTTCTTCCTCATGGACGGGGACACCTACCATGGCTTCTGCCACGGCGCTTACTTCAACACCTTCTGGCTGTCCGGCATGACCTGCTATGTCTCCAGCATCATCACCAACGCCGACGAGCGGGGCAAGGGCTATGGCGTGAAGCTCATGGACCACGCCAAGGAGCTGGCCAAGGCCCGGGGCTGCAAGGCCCTGGTGCTGGACTCCGGCATGCCCCGGAAGCAGGCCCACCGGTTCTACGAGATCTACGGCTTTGAAAAGAGCTGCTACGGCTTCGACTACTACCTGGACTAACCGGCACACGCCGGCCACACCCACCGCAGACTGCCGGCGCCTCTCCCGGGGAGGGGGCCGGCGGTTTTCTGCTTCCGCGAGAATTTGTAAGGCCTTCCCTTTGACAAAGGGGGAGGCTCTTTTTTATAATAGAACCCAGAATAACACCCACATCGTGCGGACACACTGATGGGAAAGGAGAGCCTATGAGCTTTCGAAGAATCGAATATTTTCTCTCGGTGGCCAAGCACCTGAACTTCACCAAAGCCGCCCGGGAATGCTACGTGGCCCAGGCTGCCATCAGCCAGCAGATCAAGCAGTTTGAGGAGGAGCTGGGCTTCAAACTCTTCAACCGAGGGGGGGCCTCGGTGTCCCTCACCCCGGCGGGGGAGTACTTTGCCAAACAGTGCCAGGCGGTGCTGGCCCAGTACAACGGGGCGGTGAAGCAGGCCCGGTTCCTGGCCGAGGGGAAGAAGCGGGACCTCCGGTTGGGGATCAACGGCCCCTATACCCAGGAGTGCATCCCAGACTATCTCCGCCGCTTCCGCCAGCTCTACCCCGAGGCGGCCATCACCCTCCAGGAGGGGGGCCGCAAAGAGATGCTGGAAGCCTTGGAGGAGGAGAAGCTGGACGTCATCGTCATCCCGGACTATGGCCTGGCCCTGGACCAGCGGTTCGACGTGCTGGAGCTGAGCAGCGAGCGGCCCAAGTTTATGACCGGCCCCCAGAGCCCGCTGGCCGGGCGGCAGTATGTGGCCCCCTCAGAGCTGGCGGGCCAGACCATCTTCCGCATCGAAGGGTCGGTGGGGGAGAGCCCCAACCAGGCCCGGGCAGACTACCTGGATCAGCTGGGCCTGGGGGCAAACCCGGTGCAGCAGGTGAAGACCTTCCTGGAAGCCAGCATTCTGGTTCAGGCCGGCCTGGGCATCGCCCCCCTGCCGGAGGGGATGGAGAGGAACCTCTCCCGGGACGTGAGCGTCTTTTCCATTGAGGGGGACTCCTTCCGGATCCGCACCGTGGCGCTGCGGCTGCTGCCCTCGGTGAGCCTGGCAGGGGACCACTTCTTCCAGCTGATCCGGGAGGACCAAGCCGCGCAGCGGCAAAGGTTGCAGACGCAATAAGTTTTTCTGATAGGGACATTAGTTTTCGGTGTTTCTCAAAATTGAGGAGATGTGGTATAACAATAAGCAGAAGGGCAGTATAAACTGGTACTTCCCCAACACCACAGATCTTGAGTAAGCAATGGAACACTTACTTTGATGAATAGAAAGGAGCACCGAGTTATGAACGTGAATCTGGACGCCAAGTATGAACTTTATATCAATGGACAGTGGGTTGCCCCCTCTGGTGGCAAATACTTCACCACCACCAACCCCGCCACGGGCGAAAAGCTGGCGGAGTGTGCCGAGGCAACCAAGGAAGATGTGGATGCTGCCGTCCAGGCCGCCTGGGCTGCGTTCCCCGCTTGGCGGGACCTGGAACCCGATAAGCGCGCCGCCATCCTGCTGAAGATCGCTGACATCATCGACGAGAACAAGGAACTGCTGGCCACCATCGAGTCCATGGACAACGGCAAGCCCATCCGGGAAACCATGACCATCGACGTGCCCTATTCCTCCGACCACTTCCGGTACTTCGCCGGCGCCATCCGCACTGAGGAGGGTTCCGCCAGCATCCTGAAGGACCATGTGGGCGAGTTTATGAACATCATCCTCCACGAGCCCATCGGCGTGGTGGGGCAGATTGTCCCCTGGAACTTCCCCTTCCTGATGGCCGCCTGGAAGCTGGCCCCCGCCCTGGCCGCTGGCGACTGCATCGTCTTCAAGCCCTCCTCCACCACCTCCCTGAGCGTGCTCACCCTGGTGAAGCTCATCGGCCATCTGCTGCCCCCCGGCGTGCTGAACGTGGTCACCGGCGGTGGCTCCCGGGCCGGCCAGTATATGCTGGACCACCCCGGCTTCCGCAAGCTGGCCTTCACCGGCTCCACCGAAGTGGGCCTGGACGTGGCCAAGGCTGCTGCCGACAAGCTCATCCCCTCCACCCTGGAGCTGGGCGGCAAGAGCGCCAACATCTTCTTCGAGGACTGCGATTGGGACCGGGCTCTGGACGGCCTGCAGCTGGGCATCCTGTTCAACCAGGGCCAGGTGTGCTGCGCCGGCTCCCGGGTGTTCGTCCAGGAGAGCATCTATGACAAGTTTGTGGATGCCGCCGTCAAGGCCTTCAACAACATCACCGTGGGCGATCCTCTGGATCCCAACACCCAGATGGGCTCCCAGGTGGACCAGGGCCAGCTGAGAAAGATCATGTCCTACGTGGAACTGGCCAAGGAAGAGGGCGCCACCATCGCCTGCGGCGGCGAGCCCTGTAAGGACGGCGCCTGCGCCAACGGTGCCTTCATGAAGCCCACCCTCATCGTCAACGCCAACAACAACATGCGGGTGGCCCAGGAAGAGATCTTTGGCCCCGTGGCTGTGGTCATCAAGTTCAAGACCGAGGAAGAGGTCATCGCCATGGCCAACGACTCCGTCTACGGTCTGGGCGGCGCCGTTTGGACCCAGGACATCAACCGTGCCCTCCGGGTGGCCCGCGCCGTGGAGACCGGCCGTATGTGGGTCAACACCTACAACATGATCCCTGCCGGCGCCCCCTTCGGCGGCTACAAGCAGTCCGGCATCGGCCGTGAGACCCACAAGGTCATCCTGGAGCACTACACCCAGAAGAAGAACATCATGATTAACCTCAGAGAAACGCCCTCTGGCTTCTACCCTGCCAAGTAAGCAGGCAGACCTGGAGAAAACCATTGACCTCTCAGGGCGGAGGGGAGCCCCTCCGCCCTTTTCATACCCATTTTTACCCATGGCGGCCCCAGGCTGCCCCAAGGACCCAGCGTCAGAAAGGAAAAGAACTATGTCCACTTACTATTTCGTACCCAGCAGAAACGTGTTCGGCGAAGGCTCCGTGGTGGAGACCGGCGAGCTGATGAAGAGCCTGGGCGGCAGCAAGGCCATGATCGTCACCGACGAGTTCCTGGCCAGCCACCCCATGACGGCCCGCATCCAGAAGATCCTGAAGGACGCTGGGGTAGACTCCGCCGTCTTCGGCAAGGCCGAGCCCAACCCCAAGGACACCAACGTGGTGGAAGGGGAGAAGTTCTATCACGACAACGGCTGCGACTGCATCCTCTCCCTGGGCGGCGGCTCCTCCCACGACTGCGCCAAGGGCATTGGCCTGGTGGCCACCAACGGCGGCAAGATCTCCGACTATGAAGGCGTGGACAAGGCCCACGAGGCCCTGCCCCCCCTGGTGGCCGTGAACACCACCGCCGGCACCGCCTCTGAGATCACCCGGTTCTGCATCATCACCGACACCGCACGGAAGGTGAAGATGTGCATCGTGGACTGGCGGGTCACCCCGGCCATCGCCATCAACGACCCGGAGCTCATGGTGGGCATGCCCGCCTCCCTCACCGCCGCCACCGGCATGGACGCACTGACCCACGCGGTGGAAGCCTATGTCTCCACCGACGCCAACCCCCTCACCGACGCAGCCGCCATCAAGGCCATTGACAAGATCGTCCACTACCTGCCTCAGGCGGTGGCCAACGGCGACTACATGAAGGCCCGGTCCGAGATGGCCTATGCCCAGTACCTGGCCGGCGTGGCCTTCAACAACGCCTCCCTGGGCTATGTCCACGCCATGGCCCACCAGCTGGGCGGCTTCTACAACCTGCCCCACGGCGTGTGCAACGCCATCCTGCTGCCCTATGTCCAGGAGTTCAACCTCATCGGCAACCTGGAGCGGTTCGCGGTGATCGCCCGGGCCATGGACATCAATGTGGACGGCATGTCTCCCTTTGAGGCCGGCGAGGCCTGCGTGTACGGCCTGAAGACCTTCGGCCGCTACCTGGGCATCCCCCAGAACCTGCGCTCCCTGGGCGTGGATCCGGCGGACTTCGAGATCATGGCTGAGAACGCTATGAAGGACGCTACCGCCGCCACCAACCCCAGAAAGGCCACCAAGGACCAGATCATCGCCATCTTCCAGAAGGCCTACGACGGCGACTGAGCCATCCCTTCGGCTTTCTTTTCTCTCTCTTACTTGTTATCTTTCCCTTGCGTTTATCTTTCTTCTCATGTTCCCAACCTGCCCGCCCCGGAACGGATTTCCCGCCGTTCCGGGGCGGGTTTTTCTTTGCCGGGCCAGGTCCCTGTGTTATACTGGAAACTGGATGCAAAAAAGAGAAACCAGGGAGGGTGTGTGTCATGAAACGCGCGTTGGGAAGTTTCCTGCTCTGGACCTTTACCATCACCGGCCTGTGCTGGGGCGGGTTGGCGATTCTGGGGCACTGGGGGGTGCTGACCCTTGCCCACCCGGCGGGAGTAGTGCTGCATCTGCTGGGGGGCTTTGGCCCCACGGTGGGCGGGCTGTGGGTGTTCTGCCGAGGCGGGGGAAGGCTCCGGCAGGTGCCCCGGCTTGTCTTTGTCCCCCGTCGAGGCACCTGGTGGGTGGTGCTGCTGTTCTGCCTGGCGGAGGGGGCGGTCATTGCCCTGTCCTCTCGGCAGTTCAACCCCCAGATACCCCTGTCCCTGGTACCGGTGGTCTTCCTCCAGGCGGCGCTGATCTACGGCGGCAATGAAGAGGTGGGCTGGCGGGGCACTATGCAGCCCCTGTTGGAGCGGGCGGTGCCCTTCCCTGGGGCGGCAGTGGTCACGGGCTTGGTCTGGGCGGTGTGGCATCTCCCCCTGTGGTTTGTGGAGGGGGCCTCCCAGCAGACTATCCCCTTCGGATGGTTTGCGGTGCTGGCAGTGCTCCAGAGTTTCTGGTACGGGGCGCTCTTTCGCAGGACCCACTGGGTCTTTGGCTGCAACCTGGCCCATGGCCTGACCAATACCTTGCTCTCTCTGTTTGTCATCCAGGTCAACGGCCTTTTGGCGGCGGGGTGCCTGCTGTTGCTGGCGGCCTCTCTGGTCCTGTGGTACCGAACCCCTTGGGAGGCGGCCCTGGGGGAGGGAGAAAAGGGGAAAAGGACGGGGAGAATGTAGGGAAAAGGGATTGCCATTTCCCGCTCCATATGGTACAATTTCCTGCAGTTAGCCAAGACTAACCGAAGAACGGAAAGGAGCGTGCCATGGAATTTTCCCTTCGGCCGTACACGGAAAGCGATGCTGCCCCCTGCGGGGAGTGCCTCTACGAGGGCTTTTTCACCGGCCCCATCGACGAAAACGACAGACGGTTCCTGCGGGAGTACGCCCAGGTCCTCATCGAAAAGTGCAACTTCACGTACGTTGCGGAGACAGAGGCGGGACAGGTGGTGGGGTTTGTCTGCGGCAAGTACAGCAAGCCCTTCTCCCCCGCCCTGGCCAACCGATACGAGACCAAGAAGCACTATGGCCTCTGGTGCCGCATGTTTTTCCAGTTCTACCTGAAGAGGTATCCTATGTCACCTTCCTTCCAAAGGCAATTTGGAGCCTTTTACCAACAGATGAGGGAGCGGCGGCAGGACGTGTTCGGTGCCTGCGATCTGGAGCTGGTTGCCCTCTCTTCCAAAGCGGCCTACCGGAAAGGCTTGGGGACGGCCCTGGTCACGGCCTTCTTAAACCGGGCGGCGGCGGACGGGGCGGGCTCCGTGCGTCTGTTTACCAACTCTCTGGCCTCCTGGGAATTCTATGAGAAGCGCGGCTTTACCCGGGTGGCGGAGTACCCCTTCCGGGATGGCTCTGGCCACCGGTCTATGGTCTATGCCTACCAGGTGGGGGAGGAACTCCATGAAACGGGCGGATGAATCAACCGCAAGAATTTGCCATTGGCAGG
>OLPO01001816.1_pt1 | contig 13905 bp, 12 predicted proteins | sample 1672831 | NCBI WGS metagenome assembly OLPO01 (sample SAMEA3136728, study PRJEB25190) | human gut metagenome
TGAGGGCATTGATACCAATGTGGATTATCAATATGAGATTTTAAATGATCCGGATTACCAGAATGGTGATTTTGATATTGAATTTATTGCAGATAAAGAGGAACAATTACTGAACCATCGTTATGCAGCTGAAGTGTAAAATGTTTTGCAGCGTGGCAGGAAATATTGATAATGGCAGGCAACGAAAAAACGATTGCTGATGACGGGCAATGAAAAAAGCCGGTGAAGTGACAGGATGACAGAATGACAGGAGGGATGAACAATGAAGCTTGGAAATATGTTTAAAAAGACCAATCAGAAAAATTACATTACATTGACAAACAGGAAGGCCAATGTTCAAAACTCCGGGGAGTCATCACCGGAGGTGCCTGAAGGGCTGATGCGCAAATGCAATGCCTGCAGAGCAGTGGTATTGGCAGAAAGTATTATTGGCAATCAGTATATTTGCCCGAAATGCGGCAACTATTTTAGTGTACCGGCAAGACGCCGCATCGAGATGCTGGCAGACGAGGAAAGTTTCAAGGAATGGGATACAGGCCTTACATCCGGAAATCCGCTGCATTACAAAGGCTATGAAGATAAAGTTGAAGCTCTTCGTGAGAAGACAGGCCTTGATGAAGCGGTGACTACAGGCCTTGCAAGGATTGGCGGTCATGAAGTGGTACTGGCCGTGTGTGACAGCCATTTTATGATGGCCAGCATGGGCAAAGTTGTTGGTGAAAAGCTTACACGAGCCATTGAGAAAGCCACAGAGCGAAAGGTGCCGGTGATCATTGTTGCCTGCTCCGGCGGGGCCAGAATGCAGGAAGGTATCCATTCTCTGATGCAGATGGCGAAGACGTCGGCGGCGCTGAAAAGACACAGTGATGCGGGGCTTTTGTATGTGAGTGTGCTGACGGACCCGACGACGGGCGGCGTGACGGCGAGCTTTGCCATGGACGGCGACGTCATCATGGCGGAGCCTGACGCAATGGTCGGTTTTGCCGGTGCGCGTGTCATTGAACAGACCATCCGCAAAAAGCTGCCGGAGGGCTTCCAGCGTGCGGAGTTCCTTTTGGAGCACGGCTTTATTGATCTTATCACGCCGAGAAGTCGGCAGCGTAAAGTGATCGCGCGGCTCCTGCGTCTGCACAACGAGGGCAAACAGGATGCCTGCGTACAGCAGGCGGATGCAGGTGAGACAAAGGAGGCTGAAGCATAATGGCAACGGCATACGAAAAGGTTCAGCTTGCTCGCGGCAAGGGACGCCCAAGCGGCCTCAGCTTCATTCAGAATATTTTCCCGGATTTCATTGAGCTGCACGGCGACCGCCGTTTTGCGGATGATCCCGCGGTCATCGGCGGCATCGCGACGCTCGGCGGCCGCGCGGTGACGGTCATCGCCATCGAAAAGGGCGCAGACACAAAGGATAAGGTCTACCGCAACTTCGGCTCGCCGAACCCGGAGGGTTACCGAAAGGCGCTGCGCCTGATGAAGCAGGCAGAGAAATTCCGTCGCCCGGTGATTTGCTTTGTGGATACCTCCGGCGCGTTCTGCGGCATCGGCGCAGAGGAGCGCGGGCAGGGACAGGCCATTGCCGAAAACCTTGTGGAAATGATCGGGCTGAAAACGCCGGTCATCTCGATTTTGGTCGGTGAAGGCGGCAGCGGCGGCGCACTTGCGCTGGCGGTTGCGGACCGCGTGTGGATTTTGGAGAACGCCGTGTATTCCGTCGTTTCCCCGGAGGGCTGCGCGAGCATTCTCTGGAAAGATGCAAAGAAAGCGAAGGAAGCCGCAGAGTGCCTGCATCTTACCGCGCAGGACATGGAAAAGCTTGGCGTTGTGGAACGCGTCATCAGTGAATCCGGCAAAACGAAGGCGGAGCTTTTCAGCCGAGTGAAAGAGATGCTTGCCGTGCAGACGGACGAGCTGTGCAAAAAAGACACCGAGACGCTTTTAAAAGAGCGGTATGAGCGGTTTAGAAAGTATTAAAACGCAAAAAAATTAAGACCGACGAAAACGCTGTGGTTTTCGCCGGTCTTTTCATGTTCCGAAAAATCGGTGGTTTTAGGAACACACCGTATTATTCCCCAAACACATGCTTCACGTTTTCCTGCTCGAACTGTTTGTTGTAGAGATCGGCGTAGTAGCCTTTGTTTTGAAGCAGCTCTTCGTGCGTGCCCTGCTCGATGATCTTGCCTGCGCGGACAACCAAAATAAGGTCGGCGTGGCGGATGGTCGAGAGGCGGTGCGCAATGAGGAACGAGGTTCGGTTTTCAAGCAGCGTCGAAATGGCGTGCTGAATGAGCTCCTCGGTTTTTGTATCGATGGACGCGGTGGCTTCGTCTAAGACGAAGATGCGCGGGTCGGCCAGCACGGCTCTTGCAAACGAGATGAGCTGCTTTTCGCCGGTGGACAGCTGGTCTCCGCCCTCGCCGACGTCGCTGTCGTAGCCGTTTTCCATGTGCATGATGGCGTCATGTGCACTGACGAGCTTTGCAGCGGCCTCAATCTCCTCGTCCGTCGCGTCTAAGCGGCCGTAGCGGATATTATCGCGCACGCTGCCGGAAAAGAGGTGCGGCGTTTGCAGCACGTAGCCGATGCTGGAGTGCAGCCACAGCATGGAGCGCTCGCGATAATCCTTGCCGTCAATGAGGATGCGGCCCTCAGTGGGCTCAAAGAAGCGGCAGGCAAGGTTGACGAGCGTGCTTTTGCCCGCGCCCGTTTCGCCGACAATGGCGACCGTGGTGCCGGCGGGAATATCGAGCGAAAAATGTTCTAAGACGTTTTCTACGCCGTCCGGGTAGCGGAACGTCACGTCGTCAAACGTGATGTGACCCTGAATCGGCTCCCAGTTTTCTCTTTTCGGGTCGAATACGGTGCCGTATTTTTCAATGACTTCAGGCGTATCTTTGATGAGCGGCTCGCGCTCCAAAAGGGCGGAGACACGCTCAATGTTGACCTGTGTGGAAATAAAATTCGAGATGGTGCGCGCAAGCTGCTGTACCGGGTCGGCAATAATCAAAGCATAGTTGATGAACACGGTCATTTCGCCGACGGTGATGTCGCCGAACAGCACCATGTTGCCGCCCTGATTCAGGACCATCGCAACGCCGATGGCGGTCAGAAAGCTGATGATCGGAATATACACGGCATTTAACCGCACGGCGCGGATCGTTGTGGAGCGCATGTCCTCCGCGACTTTTTCGAACGCTTTGTCGTTCTTTTCTTCGATGACGAGCGTTTTGGATGTTTTTGCGCCGGAGATGCCTTCGTTATAATGACGGGTGACCTCGGCATTGATGGCGCGCACGCGGCGGTTCACTGCCAAAATTTTCTTCTGGAACACGACCGTGATGACGGCGATGATCGGGATAATCGCGATGAGGATGAGTGCGAGCTTCCAGTTGACGAACAGCATGATGACAACGCAGCCGAGCACGTACATGGAGCTCCAGAAAATATCCACAAGGCTCCACGCCAAAACCGTGCCGATCTTGCCGGTATCGCTCATTAAACGCGCCATAATGGTGCCGACGGGCGTTGTGTTGTAGTAGGAAAAGTCGAGCGTCTGCAAATGGTCGAAAAGCTTGCGCTTTAAGTCGCGGCCTAAGTACATTTCAACCTTTAAGGCGTAGATTGCCATTAAAATGGTTGTAATGGTCTGCACGACGACCATGGAAAGGTAAACGGCCGTGAAGGGAATGAGGCCTTCCGTCGTGCGCGGCTCGATGAAATTATCCACGGCGTAGCCGGAAAAAAGCGGCTGCACCATGTCAAAACAGGCGCCGAGGATCATCAGTGCGATGATTAAAATCATCTGCCACTTATACGGGGCAAGGAACGGAAGCAGCTTTGCCCACGTTTGTAAGGATTTGTTTTTGATTTTCATATCGGTAAATACCCCGTGCGCGGCTTAAGTAGCCGAGCGCTGTGTGTCGTAAATGCGTTTATAGATGCCGTCTTCCTTCGAGAGCGTTTCGTGCGTGCCGCGCTGCACGATGCGACCCTTATCCATGACAATGATCTGGTCGGCATTCATGATGGTCGTGATGCGGTGGGCGATCAAAATCGTTGTTCCGCGCACGTTTTTGTTGATGGATTCGCGAATCTTCGCGTCGGTTTCCATATCCACGGCGGAAAGAGAGTCATCGAAAATTTTGATCGGCGTGTTCTGCATGAGCATACGGGCGATGGCGACGCGCTGTTTCTGACCGCCGGAGATCGTCACGCCGCGCTCGCCGATCTGCGTATCGTAGCCTTCGGCAAAGCGGTCGATGGTGTCGTCGATGACGGCAAGGCGGGCATACTTGCGCACGCTTTCAATATCGTGGCGATTGGAACCGTCCGAAATGGTGTCCTTAAAGCTCTTTGAGAACAGGAACGGTTCCTGCAAAACAATGCCGATATTGCCGCGCAGGTGTGAAAGCGCGATGTTGCGGATATCCACGCCGCCGATGGTGATCTCGCCGGAGCCTTCCGGCAGCTCGTATAGGCGGTCTAAAAGGTAGGTCAGCGTGCTTTTGCCGCTGCCTGTGGAGCCCAAAATGCCGAGCGTGGTGCCTGCGGGAATTTTGAGGTCAATGTCGTGCAGCACTTCGCCGGAAGTGCCGTAGGAGAAGTTGACGTGCTTAAACACAATGTCGCGGTCCATGGGCGGGGTAACGGGGGTTTCCGCATCCTTTTCCGGCTCCGCGTCGAGAATTTCAAAAATACGCTTGGAACTGATGCCGGTTTTTGAAAGCTCGCTCAAAAGACGACCGAGGCTGCGTGTAGGCCACACAAGCATGGAATTGTACGCGACGAACGCGAGGTATTCGCCCTCCGTGATGGCGCCGTCCACGACGAACACGATGCCGGCGGCGATGATCGTCAACACCTGAATGCCGGAAAGCAAATCGCCGATGCCCCAGTTGACGCCCATCACGTGGCCGAGGCGTACCCAGAGGTCGGAGAAGAGGTCGTTCTGCTTATTGAATTTATCTTTTTCAAAACGCTCGCGGCCGAACGCGCGCACCACGCGCACGCCGGTCAGGTTTTCCTGCACCATGGCGGTCAGCTTGCCTTCGGCTTCATCCGCAATGCGGAAGCGGTCACCCACGATGACGAAGAAGATCATGGAATACCCCACGACGATCGGGATAAAAATAAAGGCGATAAGCGCGAGTTTTGCGTTCATGGAGAACATCAGGGCGAGTGAGACGACGATGAGAAACACCACGCGCACAAGCTCCATCATCTGGTCGTTGATAAAGTTGTGAATGAGGTCGACATCCTGCGTGCATCTCTGGATGATGTCGCCGGTCTGGTTTTTGTTGTGCCATGCGTAGGGCAGGCGCTGAATGTGCGAAAACAGCGTGTTGCGGATCTTCGTCACGGTGCCCTCGCAGCCCTTTGCCATATTCATGCGCGAAAGGTACGTGGAAATGCCCGCGAGCACCGCGAACAAAAGCGACGCCAAGGCGCATAGAATGAGATTTTGACGTAAGAAATCCCGCCCGCCCATGTTTTCGATCTGTGTTGCCAAAAACGAGGGGAGGTTGAACGGGGAGTCGTTGATGACGGAGTCTACCGTCACGCGGATGATCTGCGGTGTCATGTACCCGGCGAAGACCGAGATCGCCATGGTGAGCAGCGCCAGCACAAAATTGTGGCGCAGTCCCTTTGTAAAGGAGTAAAACCGCAGAATGGTCGTGCGTTTTTCCTTTTTCACAATATACCGGTTGCCTTTCCGGTGCGCATTTTGTCTAAACAAAAAAGGAGAAGTCAGCCACACCTCAAGCTGCTTCTTGCCCGCGCGGTTTCCCGACGGTATGGACATCTTTTTGCGCACCTCACACTGTGCCGGGTGTTTAGTATCGGCACAGAAAAACGGGTCGAAGCCAAAGCTTCGAGCCTTTCACAGCGTGTATGCCGCAAAAACCGCTTGTTTTGTGTCCCGCTGCCGAACGCCATGAACACACAGGTTTTTACGGTATGAGCCCGGAAACAGACACGGCTTTCCGAACCCATAGATAGTATGACGGCGATTTAACTTTAACATCACAGATACAAAAAGTCAATCGTGTTGAGCGAAAATTTTGTTAGAAAATATAAGTTTTGTGTGCGGCGGGCGTGCAACAAGGGAACCGAATAGACTTTTTAGCGCTAAATAGACTGAAAATTACAGTTTTGGGGGCGTCTGCGAAGAAAATTTACAAATACCCCCTTGCTATTTTAAAACATGCAGATTATAATATGAATATATCTGGTATTGAAAACCATATAAAAGAAAAATAAAAAACAGTTTTAAAATAAAGAACCGGGGCAGGTCCCCGGAGAAAGGGTGAAACGTATGGATATGCAGACGGCATACGCCGGTTACGGTGCAAGAAAGGTTTGGCATAAGGAAGACAGGATGCGGCTGTCTTTGCCGCTGTATTCGCTTGGGGAAGAGATCTTCTCCGCTGTGTCACACGGTGTGGGCGCGCTGTTCGGTGCGGCGGCGCTCGTTATGTTATTGTGGTTCTGCGAAAAGAGTCTTGTGAACGTCGTCAGCGTCAGCATTTTCGGCGGCACAATGATTTTGCTCTACACGGTCTCCACCCTTTACCACGCATTGAATGTGAACCGCGCGAAAAAGGTGTTTCGCGTGCTCGACCACTGCACAATCTATCTGCTCATCGCAGGCACATATACGCCCATCACGCTGTGCTGCATTGAGGGCAGGCAGGGCATCGTCATGTTCGCGGCCGTGTGGGCTGCGGCGGTGCTGGGCATTATTTTAAACGCCGTCGATATGGAGAAATTCAAGGTCGTTTCGATGATCTGCTACCTGATGATGGGCTGGGTCGTCGTACTGGCGTTTAACACGGTCGCGGCAAAAATGCCGGGTGTGGGATTAAACTGCCTCATCGCGGGCGGCGTGGCGTACACCGTAGGCGCGGTGCTGTACGGCCTCGGTAAAAAAGTGCCGTACATGCACGCCGTGTGGCACCTGTTTGTCTTAGCCGGCAGCGTGCTGCATACGTTGAGCGTGTTTACGGTAATTATTTGATAATTGACTTTTCTATAAAAATCACAAACCGAAAGGATTAAGCTGCATGAAGGTATCCGAATTTACATTTGATTCCAGCACGGCACATAACAAAATTTTCACCCGCCTGTATGAGCCGGACGGCGAACCGAAGGCTGTTTTGCAGATTTCGCACGGCATGGCGGAGCATAGTGCGTTGTATAAACCGTTTTGCGAATACATGGCGCAGCGCGGCTTTGTCGTTGTCATCAACGATCACCTCGGCCATGGCCGCAGTGTGACCTCCGGTGCGCTCTACGGGCATTTCGGCGAAAAGGGCGGCCTCTATAATGTCGTCGAGGATCAGCGCAATTTGCAGAGTATCATGCGCGAAAAATATCCCGAGCTGCCGTATTTTCTCATGGGTCACAGCATGGGCTCGTTCATCGCGCGCGAATTTGCGGCCGCCTACGGCAACTCCCTCACGGCAGTGGTATTCATGGGTACCAGCGCGGGCATTTCGACTGCCATGTGGAAGGCCGAGCGCACGTACCTCAATATGCTGAAAAAGGCAAAGGGCGCACGGGCGAAAATTCCGTCGCTTGAAAAGATCGCCACGGGCCCGTACAACAAGAAATTCAAGCCCAACCGCACAAATTACGACTGGGTGACGAGTAAGGAAGAGGAAGTGGATCGCTTTGTAAACGATCCGCTGTGCGGCTTTCCGCTCACGGTGCAGGGGTATATCGACCTCGGCACGCTTTTGTACGCCATCAACACCGACCAGTGGTACCGCCGTGTGCCGAAAGACCTACCGATTTTGCTCATCTCCGGCGAAAACGATCCCGTGGGCGATATGGGCAAGGGCGTGCGCCGTGTGTTTGATAAATTGAATAAGACCGGGCACGACGTGAAGCTGACGCTTTACCCGCGCATCCGCCACGCGCTCATCACCGAGATGAACAGTGCGCAGGTCTACGAAGACCTGTATGCTTTCTTCTCGTCGCACCTGCCGAAGGCGGAAGAGCCGGTTTACGAAAAAGAGACGGAAGCAGAGCCTAAAGTTTCCACAGAAACGGAAAAATCCGTTGAAAATCCTGCTGCGGAAGAAGAAAAAGAGACCGAAGCGGCAGCCGCCGAAAAATACGACGACATGCCGGAAGAAAACGCAGAGCTTCCCGTGATTTGAAAATAGAAAAGCCAAGCGGAAAGTCGCCTTTGCACCGACGTACATGATCGGGCAGAGGCGGCTTTTTGCATAAGAAAATCTTTTTCCGCGTATACATAGCGCGAAGGAGGGATCGGAATGTACGGTGTTTTGAGCTTGCGTTCGCATCGTGTGCCGAGCTTCGGTGCGTTTTATCGCTTGTTGCCCGCGTGGCTGCGCAGAACGGCGGCCGCAGCGCTGACGCTCGGCACCATCGGGGCGCTCGGTGCGATCTTAACGGTCATGGCGGAGGACCCTGGCGTGCGTGTGCCGGTCATCATGTATCACGCCGTTATGGACGACGCGTCGCGCCTTGGCAAATACGTCATTTCGCCGGAGGAGCTCGAAAGCGATTTTAAGTGGCTTTCGGAAAACGGCTACACGGCAGTTTTATCCGAAGACCTCATAAACTACACGGAAAACGGCGCCGCGCTGCCTGAAAAACCGATTTTGCTGACGTTTGACGACGGGTATTACAATAACTACTTATACGCTTATCCCACCGCAAAGCGGTACGGCATGAAATTTGTGCTTTCGCCCATCGGAAAATACGCCGACCTCTACACCGAAACGCCGGACAAAAGCCCGTACTATGCGCACTGCACATGGGATATGCTGCGCGAAATGCAGTCTTCCGGCGTGGTGGAAATTGCGAACCACACGTATGATCTGCACAGCTCGGACGGTGCGCGGCTCGGCACAAAGCAGCTTTCCGGGGAATCTCTGGAAGACTACACGAAGCTTCTCACCGAAGACGTGACGCTTTTTCAGCAGAAAGCAGAAGAAAACCTGCAAAGTAAGCCCGTTTTGTTTGCGTATCCGTTCGGCGCAGTGAGTAAGGGAGAGCCGGAGATCATCAAAAACCTCGGGTTTAAGGTCACGCTTTCGTGTGAGGAGCGTGTCAGCACCGTTACGCGTGCCCCGGAAAGCTTATATTACCTCGGCCGCTACCTGCGTCCCTCGGGTGTGAACAGCGAGTCGTTTTTTGAACACATTTTGAAAGCATGATGTAGGAGGGTTCTTATGCCGACAATCTATTTAAGTCCGTCCATTCAGCCGTACAATAAGTATTTGACAGAGGGCGATGAGCAGTACTGGATGAACCGCATCGCGGACGACATGGTGCCCATGCTGGAGCAAAACGGCATCAATGTTGTGCGCAACACGCCGAACACGTCGCTTGGGCAGGCGATACGCGAATCGAACGCCGGAAATTACGATTTGCATTTGGCGCTGCACTCGAACGCCGGGCCGTCAAATTTGGCGGGGAAGCTGCGTGGGCCGGATGTGTACTATTATCCGTACAGCGCTTCCGGCAAGCGCGCGGCGGAGCTTATTGCCGATGAACTGCGGAAAATTTACCCCGACCCCGACCTTGTGAGCACAGTGGCGACGACACGTCTTGCGGAGATCACGAAAACGAGCGCACCGGCGGTCCTCGTAGAGATCGCGTACCACGACAACGCCGAGGACGAAGCGTGGATTAGAAATAATATCACCGTGATTGCCGAAGCGCTTACCCGCGCAGTGTGTGCGTACCTTGAGATGAACTGCGCGCTGTGAACGAGAGCTTCTCGGCGTTTGTCCGTGTTTTGACAGCGGTTTTGTGGGGGCCGCACGTGCTGCTTTTGATTTTGCTTGCGGGCGTGTGGTTCACGCTGCGCGGGCGGTTCATGCAGGTGACAAAGCTGCCGGGCATGACGCGCGGGGCATTGTGCGGCACGCAGCGCTGCGGGGGATTTTCCGCATTTCAGTCCTTGACGGCGTCGCTTGCCGGCTCGCTCGGCACGGGGAATATTCTGGGTGTTGCGGCGGCAATCCTGGTCGGCGGCGCGGGCGCGGTCGTCTGGATGTGGATTGCGGCGTTTTTCGGCATGATGACCGTATATGCCGAGGGCGTTTTGGCGGCAAAATTCGGCACGAAAAACGCCCCCGGCGCGATCGGCTATGTGCAGAAGGCGTTCGGGCGGCACGGCGCAAAAATTTATGCCGCAGGCTGTGTGCTTTCGGCGCTCGGCATGGGCACCATGGCGCAGACCGGCGCGGCATCGTCGGTGCTGGTGCCCATGGGTGTGCCGCGCGTGCTTGCGGGCGTTGTATTTGCGGGGCTTTTGCTCCTTTGCGTGCGCGGCGGCCTGCCGAAAGCCGTGCGCGTCACGGAAAAGCTTGTGCCGTTCATGGCGGGGCTGTTTTTGGCGTTGTGCGCCGCGGTGCTCCTTCTGCGCGGAAGGCATATCCCCGGCGCGGTGCGGAATATGCTGAAAGGTGCGTTTTCGCTGAAAGCCGGTGCGGGCGGCGTATGCGGCATGATTTTAGCTATGCGTGAGGGCATTTCGCGCGGGGTGTTCACAAACGAAGCGGGCCTTGGCAGCGGTACATTCGCGACGTTCCGCACGGAAAATAAGACCCCGGAGCAGATCGGTACACTCGGCGCTTTGCAGGTGTTTATCGACACAATCCTGCTGTGCACAATTACGGCGCTGTGCATGCTGGTGTCGCCCGTGCGTGATTTTTCCCCGGAAGCGGCGCTTTCGGTGTTTTCGCTCGTTTTGGGGCGGTTCGGCGAGCTTTCTGCCGGCGTATGCGTGGCGCTTTTCGCGTTTGCATCGGTTTTGGCGTGGAGCTGCTACGGTATGGACGCGCTACTGTATTTATTGCCGAAAAAAGGCGCGGCGGAAAAAAGAATATACATGGCGTTTTCGGCGTTTTCCTGCTTTTTGGGGTGCATGTCGCCGTTTCTCGGCGTTTTAAATGTATGTGATGCGTTTAACGGCCTGATGGCGCTTTTGAACGTCCCGGCGCTTTTGGCTTTAACGCCGCAGGTTTTTGCAAAACAAATTGCCCAAAAGCCAAAAAAGGTGTAGATTTTTCTTCGGCAAGATGTTAAAATACAAATAGAGAGAAAAGCGATGAATAGAGGGGCTTTTAACGGTTCGTTTAGCCTGTCTTTGCTGATCTCCGAAAAACAACGAATATGCGTTTCAAAAAAACGCGATAAGGAGGAAATATTATGAAATTGATCCTTGCGATTGTCAGCAACGATGACAGCGGTGCGGTTTCTTCCGCACTGACAAGAGGCGGCTTCTCCGTCACAAAGCTCGCTACCACCGGCGGCTTCCTGATGGCCGGCAACACCACCTTCATCTCCGGTGTGGAAGACGAAAAGGTCGATGAAGTCATCGGTATCATCGCGAAGCATTCCCGCCGCAGAACGCAGGTTGTGCCCAGTACCTCCACCATGGATGTGGGCATGTACTCCTCTTTCCCGGTGGAAGTCACCGTGGGCGGCTCTACCATTTTCGTGCTGAACGTAGACCGTTTTGAGAAGGTTTAATGCAGTTTGAAGGTTTTGCGGGGAATGCGGCTCTGAAAACGGCGCTTTCGGCGGCGTTTTCGCGCCGCAGGCTGCCGCATACTCTTCTTTTACAGGGTGAAGCGGGGCTTGGCAAACGCACGTTGGCGCAGATTTTGGCCCGCGCGGCGGTCTGCACATGCGAAGACCGCGATTTAGCGCCCTGCGGCGTATGCCCGGCGTGTATTCGCGCAAAAGCAGGCTCGCACCCGGATATCCGCATCGTTACGGGCAGCGGCAAATCAAACACGATTTCGGTCGCATCCGTCGATGAAGTCATCCGCGACGCATACAAAAAGCCGGAGGAAGCGGATATCAACGTCTACTGCATTTTTGCGGAAAATCCCATGCCGGAGATCACCCAGAATAAACTTTTGAAGGTCATTGAAGAGCCGCCGACAGGCGCGCTTTTCATCTTTACGGTGCTTTCTGCGGACGCTTTGCTGCCGACAATCCGCTCGCGTGCACAGGTTTTTACCGTGCGCCCGCCGGAGGAAAGCGAAGCGGCGGTTTACGTGCAGAACAAGACCGGCATGCCCATGGAGGAAGCTGAAAAGCTTGCGTCGTTGCACCGCGGCAACATCGGCAGAATGCTTTCGGACGGCGAAAACGGCCGCGCCGCAAAAGCGGAGCAAATGGCGGAAGACATTGCAAACGCACTCGTTTCCGGCACGGAGCATGACCTTTTGGCGGCGACCGCGCCGCTCATCAAAGACAAGCCCTTATTCCCGGAAAGCATGGAACGCTTGCAGCTTTTGCTGCGCGATGCATGTCTGCTGAAAAGCAATGTAAATGTGCAAGTGCCCGCGCGTGAGGTCTGCGACAAATTAAGACGCAAGCTGTCTTTAAAAGCGCTGATGGCGCTGTGCGAAATGACGGCAAAATACACGGAATACTGGCGGCGAAACGCGAACATGGCGCTGCTTGTAACGGCGCTGTGCGCCGAAATGAAAGAAACTGCGGGCAAATAAAGCCTGTTTTGAAATAAAAATCGTCCGTGTTGTCAAAATAACAATACGGATTTTTCCCGGAAAGAAAGGAAGCCCTTTACGGGCTGTGGATATAAATATGGCAGAAGTAATCGGTGTTCGTTTTAAGAACATGGGCAAGGTGTATTACTTTGACCCGAACAGCGAGAAGCTCTCCGCCGACGACCACGTCGTTGTAGAAACGGCGCGCGGCGTAGAGTGCGGCGAAGTGGCGATGGCCAACCGCGATGTTGCGGATGATTCCATTGTGCAGCCGCTCAAAAAAGTGATTCGCAAGGCGACAAAAGACGACCTGCGCCGCGTGGCGGAAAATGAACTGAAAGCAAAAAATGCGTTCACGCAGTGCGAAAAGAAAATTGCGGAGCGCGGACTCGAAATGAAGCTTGTCGACGTGGAGTACACGTTTGACAACAGTAAAATCCTCTTTTACTTCACGGCGGACGGCCGCGTGGACTTCCGCGAGCTGGTAAAAGACCTTGCGGGCATGTTCCGCACGCGCATTGAGCTGCGTCAGATCGGCGTGCGCGACGAAGCGAAGATGATCGGCGGCCTCGGCATCTGCGGCAGACCGTTCTGCTGCGGCTCGTTCCTCGGCGGCTTTCAGCCGGTCTCCATCAAAATGGCGAAGGAGCAGGGGCTTTCTCTGAACCCTGTGAAAATCTCCGGCACGTGCGGCAGACTGATGTGCTGCCTGAAATATGAGCAGGAGGCATACCTTGACCTGCTGCGTACCACGCCGAAGGTGAACGCTGTGGTTTCCACGCCGGACGGCAAGGGCGTTGTTATCGACCAGAACCTGCTTACCGGAAAACTGACCGTGCGGCTCGATAAGAGCCCGGACGCCGCGCCGAGCGTCTACAAAGTGAAGGACGTACGCGTGCTGAAAGACGGGCAGATCAAGCTGAATAAGAAGGAAATTGAGGAATTTAAGAAGCTGGAGAACTAAAAGTACCCGTATTTTGGCGGGCTTTTGTTACGTATCTGTAAAAAAGCAATTTTCGCTTGCATTTTCATGGATTTGTGTTAGAATGTAGGTATCAAATACATGGAGGTGTCCTAAAATGGCATATAAAATTACAGACGCTTGCATCGCTTGCGGCGCTTGCGCAGACGCATGTCCTGTTTCCGCAATCTCCGAGGGTGACGGCAAGTACGAGATCGACGCTGATACCTGCATCGAGTGTGGCGCTTGCGCTGACACTTGCCCGGTTTCCGCTCCGGAGCAGGCATAATCGCTGACATTGCGTAAAAGAGAGGGCTGCCCAAGCGGCAGTCCTTTTTCTTTTGCTGTTAAAAGTCTTTAGTCAAGTTTTCTTCGAGAAAACTTGCGGATATTAAAGGGCGGCGGTGCCGCCTTTTGGGAGACCCCCTAATTGGGTCTCCC
>OLPO01001830.1_pt1 | contig 13834 bp, 12 predicted proteins | sample 1672831 | NCBI WGS metagenome assembly OLPO01 (sample SAMEA3136728, study PRJEB25190) | human gut metagenome
CCCGCCTCGATCGCCGGACGCGTCAGGATGATCCTGCCGACTTCTTCATTTTTAAAAGCGGTGATCGCCATCGCCATTGCCAGATACGTCTTTCCGGTACCGGCCGGACCGACCCCAAAGACGATCATCTTCTTGCGGATCGCATCGACATAAGACTTTTGTCCGAGTGTCTTTGGCTTGATCGGCTTGCCGTTGATCGTATGGCAAATACAGTCCCCGTCGATCGCCACGACTGCATCCTCCTTCTCTTCATAAGAAAGAGAAATCGTATAGTCTACATTCTGCTCCGTCAGCGGCGTCCCGCGCCTTGCCAAAGTGTCCAGGCTCTCAAAAATCTTCTTTGCCCTAACGGCATTCGTCGGGCTCCCAAGTATCTTAATCTCTCCGTCCCGGCTCAGCACTGTGACCTGTAATGCACGCTCAATCTTTTTCACATACTGATCGAACTGGCCAAACAGCTCCTTCTGGCGCTCTGCCGGAACAGACAGAGATGTCTCAATCATACTCATTTCCAGATAATTCCTCCTCGCCATCCGTAATCTCCGTCCGTACCGTCTCCGGCGTCCCCACCGTCAACACTCCTGACGCAATCGCGGAAGTTTCAGTCCATTCTATTTTAACATTATTTTCAAATATTTGAACCCCCTTTTCCTCTAAATTTTTCATGAAATACTGTAAATTTGAGTTCAAGATAGACAATATCTCTTCTTTTGTGTGACAAATTTCCAGATTTTCGTATTCGCGTACCGTGATCTGCTGCCAGCAAACCGGCAAATAGAATGCATCGAATAACCGCAGCTGACAGAGCTTGCTCAGTGTATCACTGCACTCCCATGACGGCTTCCGGATGGGAAGTGCAAAGTCTGCACCCAGAATCTGCAGCAGCACCCGATTCGCCTGCTTCCCGGTGTACTTTTTTTCAGAAAATGTAATTGCCTGCTCTTCATGATAGGGAATCCTGCTGCGAATCATCACATCTGCATCCGCCCGGACTTTCTGCCGGTTCACTACTGTTCCGCCGTCATCTGTAATCAGGAGCACGCCGGAAACGAGCAGCTGTCCCTTTTCAACCTCATCCCCTGCTGCCACCAGCGCGCGTCCGCTCCGCACATAGATCGACTCAATGATCCCGGATTGCGCAGCAGCAAGACTGGACGGCACATTTGCTTCCTTTGGCTCTGTCTCTTCTGAAAAGCTGCCTTCCCGAACCTGTATCGACAGCTGTGTCCCGTGCAGAGTTGCCGATACCCAGGAAAAATCAGGAAAAGCATTGCGCAATGCAGCAGAAAGTCTCTCACAGTCCACTTCCGATTTTCGCATGCCATAGTAAATCCCGTTTTCCTGCAGCCAGTTATACAGAACCGGAGAAGTCTGCCGCATATTTCCATTCAGAGTAATTCTCCATACATGTGCTCCCAGCCAGAGTAAAAGCCAGACCGCTGCCAGAAAGCCGAGTACCCAAAGCCTCCTCCTGCGATATTTCCGGATAAAAAAAGGAAGCCCGTGCCGTTCTGTGATACGCAGTCGGACGTGGCTTTTTTTAACAAGCGTTTTCAGCTTTCGGAAATCGCGAACGGAAATGCAGGCAGTATAGGCCTCTGCTTCCGGCAGCAGTCGCCAAAGCTTTAATCGGTGATAGGCACACAGATTGAAAAAGCGTTCACAGGCATCTCCACTGACCTGAATCCGCACATACCCCGCAAGAAAATCCGGAAATTCCATAAGGTCCCTCCCGCTTGATAATCACTGCCACTTCATGCTCTACTTACACGAAGTAGTCTTCCCGGCTGAGATAAAACAGACACTGCAGATGCATCCTGTAATTTCGATTTCTTCCTTTGTATAGGTCAAAATTTCCATATGGCTTCCACAGATTTTCACCCAGCCACCGCGGATCAGGATCCGCACCTCTTCCGATGAATAGGAGGACAGTCCGCGAAAGTTTTCAATCCAGAGATGCTCCTGCCCGTGCATTGACAGCAGAATCAATCCCCGTTGCAGATCATCGGGAAGCTGCAGCGCATCAGGCACGCGACCTCCCTGCGGTTTTTCTCTCTTTTCTATCACAGGCATTCCCCAGTGCGATTATTAGTCAGTATATGAGCAGGTTCCCCGCTTTATGTTATCTCTGATTATTTATGATACGGCTCACCTTTGATAATCCGGAAGGCCCGGTATACCTGTTCAAGCAAAATAACCCTCATCAGCTGGTGTGGAAAGGTCATAGGCGAAAAACTCAGCTGTTCATCTGCACGCTTTAAAACCTGCGAAGACAGACCGAGTGAACCACCGATCACAAAACAGATATTACTCTTTCCACGCACAGTCAGTTCATTCATATGGGCAGCCAGCTGTTCAGAGGAACGCTGCTTTCCCTGAATGGCCAACGCAATGACATAAGCATCCTCCCTGATACATGAGAGAATCCGCGCCCCCTCCTTCTCGATGATCTGCTGCTCCAGCGCCGGGGCTGCACCATCCGGCGTCTTCTCATCCGCTACCTCCAGAATCTCCAGCGTACAGTAGCGTCCCAGCCTTTTTGCGTACTCAGCGATCGCATCCCGGTAAAATTTTTCCTTTACTTTTCCAACGGTTACTATAGTTATCTTCATTCCGTACTCCTGTCAGCTCAACACGGATATGCGCCATCCGCTTCGTCAATTAATAGCTTGATTCGGTTAAAAAGCGGGCTGCCGCAAACCTGCAGCAGCCCGCCCTGTCATCTGTTACTTAGTTGTTCTTTGCTTTCAGGAACTCATCGATTCCCTTTGCAGCGGCCTTTCCTGCGCCCATTGCAAGAATAACCGTTGCAGCTCCGGTGACAGCATCTCCTCCGGCGAATACGCCATCCTTGGATGTCTGACCGGTTGTCTCATCTGCGATGATACATTTTCTCTTGTTTGTATCCAGTCCGATGGTCGTAGAAGAGATCAGCGGATTCGGTGAAGTACCAAGAGACATGATTACGGTATCAACATCAATATCAAACTCAGAACCCGGAATCTCTACTGGACGTCTTCTTCCGGATGCATCCGGCTCACCGAGCTCCATGCGGATGCAGCGGATACCCGCAACCGCATCGTTTTCATCTACCAGAATCTCCTTCGGGTTGGTCAGCAGATCGAAGATGATGCCCTCTTCCTTTGCATGATGTACTTCTTCTGCACGTGCCGGAAGCTCTGCTTCACTACGGCGGTATACGATATGTACTTCAGCGCCGAGACGAAGAGCTGTTCTCGCTGCATCCATTGCCACATTTCCGCCGCCGACAACAGCTACCTTCTTGCCGTGTACGATCGGAGTATCGTAATCATCACGGAATGCTTTCATCAGGTTGTTTCTGGTCAGGAACTCATTCGCGGAGAATACACCCTTTGCAGTCTCTCCCGGAATGCCCATGAACATCGGAAGACCTGCACCGGAACCGATAAATACAGCCTCGAAGCCCTCCTCATCAAGCAGCTCATCAATCTTTACAGACTTGCCGATGATAACATTTGTCTCGATCTTTACGCCGAGAGATTTTACATTTTCTACTTCCTTTGCCACGACATCCAGCTTCGGAAGACGGAACTCCGGAATACCATACACAAGTACTCCGCCCGGCTCATGCAGTGCCTCGAAAATTGTCACATCATAGCCAAGCTTTGCCAGATCTCCTGCACAGGTCAGTCCGGACGGGCCTGAACCGATGACTGCTACCTTATGGCCATTCTTTGCTGCCGGTGCCGGCGGCTTGATGCCATTCTCTCTAGCCCAATCCGCAACAAAACGCTCCAGCTTACCGATGGATACCGCTTCGCCCTTAATGCCACGGATACATTTACCTTCACACTGACTCTCCTGCGGACATACGCGGCCACAGATTGCCGGAAGTGCGCTGGACTCGGAGATAACCTTGTAAGCCCCCTCAAAATTGCCAGTCTTTACTTCTGCGATGAAATCCGGAATATTGATGTTTACCGGACAGCCCTGAACACACTTTGCATTTTTGCAGTGCAGGCAACGCTCAGCCTCTGCCATCGCTTCTTCTTTATTATAGCCAAGACATACTTCGTCAAAATTTGTCGCTCTTACCTTCGGATCCTGCTCTCTTACCGGAACCTTCTTTAATACGTCTGCCATTATTTGTCACCTCCGCAATTGCCGCATCCGCCATGATGGGTATCGCCCTCACGCAGTCTCAGCAGCGCCTTTCCTTCCTCTGTCTTATACAGAGTCTGTCTCTTCATTGCTCCGTCAAAATCGATCTTATGTCCGTCGAACTCCGGTCCGTCTACGCAGGCAAACTTCACTTCATCGCCTACAATGACACGACAGGCACCACACATACCGGTACCGTCTACCATAATCGGGTTCATGCTGACAACCGTCGGGATATTGAACTTCTTTGTGGTCAGGCAGCAGAACTTCATCATGATCATCGGTCCGATTGCTACGCAATGATCATAGGTCTTACCTTCTTTAGTGACAAGATCCTCGATAACCTTTGTAACCATACCGCTTCTTCCGTAGGAGCCGTCATCTGTGGTCACGTAAAGATTACCTGCTACAGATTTGAACTTATCCTCAAGGATTACGAGATCCTTGGTCTTTGCACCGACGATGACATCTGCGTCAATGCCGTGCTCATGCAGCCATTTCATCTGCGGGTATACCGGAGCTGTACCTACTCCGCCTGCTACAAACAGAATCTTCTTCTTTCTCGTCTCTTCCAGGTTTGCCTCTTCACAGAGCTCAGACGGACATCCGAGCGGTCCTACAAAATCACGGAAAGAATCTCCGGCCTTAAGCTTTGCAAATTTCTCTGTCGATGCTCCGATCGGCATGAATACAATCGTGATAGTTCCTGCTTCTCTGTCATAATCGCAGATCGTCAGCGGAATCCGCTCTCCAACTTCGTCTGCTTTGACGATGACAAACTGTCCAGGCAGGCAATGCTTCGCAACACGCGGAGCTTCTACTACCATCTGATAGATATTGCCCGCAAGTTTCCCTGCTTCCAAAATCTTGTACATATGATACCTCCATATTTTTCAGCAGTTTCCTGCTGTTTTGTAAACGAACCTGCACAGAGCATGCAAAGTCCTGCAAATTACATCAACTTAGTATAAGACATTACTGCAAGAAATTCAATGTCAGAATGAAAAAAATGCTAAAAAATGCAGATTATGTTAAACTTTTGACAATTTTTATCGAATACGTCAGGAATTCCGGTACAGCATACAAAAATTAGATGTACTAGTTCTGCTCCAGATAATTTTCAAATTCTTCTTCGGACATGAGAATTTTCCGCGGCTTTGTCCCCTCTTCCGGCCCAACGACTCCAGCATCTGAGAGTTGATCCATGATCCGTGCCGCCCGGTTGAATCCGATTTTGAACACACGCTGCAGCATGCCGATCGACGCCTTATCCTTCTCGATGATAAATTTACCCGCCTCTGCAAAGAGCGCATCCACATCCTCATTTGCACGGGCTGCCTCGCTGACCTGCTGTACCTTCGCCAGCTGCGCCTCCATTGCTGCACTGTGTCCTCCATCCATATTATTTTCTTTGAGGAAATCAACCACATCAGATACTTCCTCATCGGACACAAATGCACCTTGTACACGCGCAGGCTTTTGATAGCCCTGTGGGTAGAACAGCATATCACCCTTTCCGAGCAGCTTCTCCGCTCCGTACATATCAATGATCGTACGGGAATCAATGCCGGAAGAGACGGAAAATGCAATACGCGACGGCATATTTGCCTTAATCAGTCCGGTGATAACATTGACAGACGGACGTTGCGTCGCAATAATCAGATGCAGCCCCGCTGCTCTCGCCAGCTGAGCCAGGCGACAGATGGAATCCTCTACCTCACCCGGGGCAACCATCATCAGATCTGCCAGCTCGTCGACAATGATCACGATCTGTGGCAGTTTCTTCGGTGCAGACGGATCGTCTCCCATACCGGCGGCCTCGACCTTCTGGTTGTAGCCCTTCAGATCGCGCACGCCGTATTCGGCAAATTTATTATAGCGATCGGTCATTTCCGCGACTGCCCAGTTCAGCGCACCGGCCGCTTTTTTCGGGTCGGTGACGACCGGAATGAACAGATGTGGAATACCATTGTAAACGCTCAGTTCTACGACCTTCGGGTCGATCATGATCAGCTTGACATCCTCCGGTTTTGCCTTATAGAGAATGCTCATAATCAGCGTATTGATGCAGACGGATTTTCCGGATCCGGTCGCTCCCGCGATCAGAAGGTGCGGCATCTTTGCGATATCTGCCACAACGGTCTTTCCGCCGATATCTTTTCCGACGGCAAACGCCAGATTGGACTTGTGCTTTTCAAATTCGTCTGTCTCCAGCAAATCCCGCAGCATAACGGTGCTGTTCTCACCATTCGGGACTTCAATACCGACCGCAGATTTGCCGGGAATCGGTGCTTCGATCCGGATGTCTGCTGCAGCCAGATTCAGCTTGATATCATCGGAGAGCGCCACGATCTGCTTGACCTTCACTCCCTGCTCCGGCATCAGCTCATAGCGGGTCACGCTCGGCCCGCAGCTTACATTTGTCACTTTCGCATGAACGCCGAAGCTGTCTAAGGTCTGCTGCAGCTTTGCCGCGGTACGGCGCACCTCCTGCTCCTGGCTCGCTCCGGTCCGTGTCGATCCATGCTTCAGCAGCGAAAGCGGCGGATAGACATATTCCCGCTTTACGGCCTCTGCGGCCTCCGCAGCCTCCGCCTCGACATCCGCAATTCCGGCCTGAATCTCCTGCTTTGAAGAACGCGGATTACGTTTTGCAGATGATTCCTGCGGCGTATCCTGGCTATCAGGCGACGGCGCTCCGGCATTTACAGACTTTGACGTCATGCGGCCGCTTTCGGTCTGCACACGGTTTTCTATCTGCTTTTTGATTGGCTCTTCGCGGAATATATGACCGGATGAGGTGTTATCCAGCTTTCCCTCTTCTGCAAAGATACCAAAATCCGGGCGTGACTCCACAGACCTTCCAGAGTCCACAGCCGGTTCTTCTTCCGGTCCGAGATACTCTGTCTCCGGCTCTTCTTTCACTTTCTGAAACAGATTTGCTTCTGATGCAGCAGCAGTTTCCTCGTTTCTCCATGCATCTTCCTGATCTGTGGACAAATCATCTGCAAATGCATCCGATTGCAGCTCACTCATATCCGCACGATATAATGCAGACTGCGCCGTCTTTTCCTGCACAGGATTCGACTGCGGAAGCTCTGCCTTTCCAAAGATCACATCGGAGCTTACTTCTCTCCGGCTCTTTTCCAGACCCTCGATATGAAGTCCCACCTCCGGTTTTGCTGTCGGCTGCCTGCTCTCCTGATAAACCGTATCCGTCTCATCTGCATCCCGCCGGATCCTGATATCCGTCGCCGTGCCTTCCACCTTGCGGCTGTGTCTGGACGGCTGTGGCGTAGACGGGAAAATGACCGGCACTTCCAGCTTCGTACGATGGCTCGCCACTTGCTCTTTTCCTTTCTTCGGCCCCTGAGCATGCTCAGGCATGGTTGCCACCTCCGGGCTTCTTTCGGTACAGCCTCGCCTCGTTTCTATCACTGTGCGTGACTCAGCCTTTCTGCCAAACAGCCCCCTCCGTTTTTCCGGCTTCTCTGCAAATGGCACATAGGCATCTGCCCGCGCCGGATCCGGTGAAAGATCCATCTGTTCCAATGTCAGCTCCTGCTGCTCCATCTGCTCGCGTTCACGCGCATAAGCCTCACGCCGTCTGGCTGAGCTCTCCTTTGCAGAACGATACATTTTTTTACTCTGATTTTTCATTCCCCGCATGATCGAGCGCTGTGTTATGAGGATCACGCAGATGATAGAAAGAATCACGAGAAATACACCTGTACCAACTGTCCCGAGCGCCGGAGTCAGAAGCTGGCACACAAACCCGCCAACCGCACCACCGCCATTTTTATAAGCTGCACTCCGCTCATAGATAGCTCCAACCTTCATCCATTCATATTCCTCTGCGCGTGCCAGCCCGAAAAAGCTGCACACAGTCAGATACAGGATCACTGCGGAAACAAACTTTACACCGGCAATCGCGCTTCCCCGGTTCGACATAAGAAATGCTGTGAAAAAGACGAGCAGAACCGGAAAAAGATATGCCATCCACCCGAAAATCCCAAAACCGACGTCACTCAACACGCCTCCAAGAAAACCACCAAACCCAAAGTTGCTGATAAACAGAAAGATGCCGACCGCGATGATCCCCCAGAGAACAGCCTCCTGAATCAGCAACGGGCTGGTACGCTCTTCCGGTATCATGGGCCGTTCCATCTCCTTCTCAGGCTTTGGTTTTCTCGCTGCCTTTGTCGCCGTACCGGAAGCATTCTTTTTCGCAGATACAGCAGCACTCCGTGTGGAACTGCTGCTGCCTGTTGTTTTCCGTTTCGTATTTGCGGAAGAGGATGTCGTGCTGCGCTTCCTCGATCCGTCTGGTTTTTTATTTACTGCTTTTGCTGTCAAATACTCTGCCTCCCAGTCTGAATTTCCTTTGCTGCTACAGCAGGAAATGTCCTGCAATTGCAACGGCTCCTACGATAAAGCAATAGTAGGAGAAATATTTAAACTTCTTATTTTTCACTACGATCAGCATTGTCTTGATGCATATGTATCCAACCACTGCTGCAAACACCATGCCGATTGCATAAACACCAATCTGTGATGCCTTGACCGGCTCTGCAATCACATCCTTTACCTCAAGGAGTGCTGCTCCGAGTACCGCCGGAATTGATAAAATGAAAGAATATTTGACCGCAAATCTCCGATCCATTCCAAGCAGCAGGCACACGGCGATCGTGGTACCGGAACGGGAAAGTCCCGGAAGTGTCGCCAGCCCCTGTGCCGCTCCGATCAAAAGACCGTTTTTGTATGTCACCTGGCGCGGAAGCTTATGTCCTTCCCTGGTCGTATCTGCAATGAGCAGCAGCACGCCGGTCATCAGAAGACAGATCCCGGGGATCAGGAGCGTCTGTCCGGCTGCAGAGACAAGCCCCTTTCCAATGATACCGATCAGTCCGGTCGGAATCGTTGATACGAGCACGAGCATGACAAATTTTCGGTAATTGTTGTGTACCACACGGCGATATTTCAGTGAGGTCTTATGAATGCGGTTCAGCATATAGATATGAAGATTTGCAAACAGATCTCCGATCATCTTGAACGTCTCCACGATCATTCGCCAGATATCTTTGTGATAGACGACAAATACGGCAGCCAGCGTCCCTACATGCAGCATGATGTCGAACAGCATGCCGCCGTCTGTATCAATGTGAAAAATATTCTCCAGAATCGCGAGATGTCCGGAGCTGCTCACCGGCAGGAACTCCGTGATCCCCTGTACGATTCCAAGAAAAATAGATTGCAGTACGCTCATAACACGCCTCCTGATTCGGTACGATAATCTTTCTTACGCATACTGCTTCATTATACCAAACAATTGTTCCTTCCACAAGCGTTTTATTCTGCTTTCCGCGCAGCAATCATCGTATACAGCCGCCGCAGTGCATCGCTGATCCCTCCGACTTCATTGATCAGCCCTTCCCTCACGGCATCTTCCCCGACAAGAATTGTGCCGAGATCTTTCGTAAGAATCCCGGTGTCAAGCATCAATTTTTCAAGCCGCTCCCTGGATGCCCGGGAGTGCCCTGCAACGAAACCGAGAATCCGATCCTGCATCTGCTTAAAGTAATCATAGGTCTGCGGTGCTCCGATGACCGTCCCGTTCATCCGCACCGGGTGGATCACCATTGTCCCCGTGTGCACGATAAAGGAATAGTCCGTCGATACCGCAATCGGCACACCGATCGAATGACTCCCGCCGAGCACGAGCGATACCGTCGGTTTGCTCAAAGACGCAATCATCTCCGCGATCGCAAGCCCGGCCTCCACGTCTCCGCCTACCGTATTAAGCAGAACGAGCACGCCGTCGATTTCGGAGCTGTCCTCGATTGCAGCCAGCCTCGGCAGGACATGCTCATATTTTGTCGTCTTGGAATTATTGGGCAGGCACTCATGCCCCTCGATTTCCCCGATCACACTGAGCAGATGGATGCGATGATCTAAGGTCACCTCCCCGTTTTCGCGTATTCCCTCCCGCACTTCCTTTTGTTCCTCTGCCCTTTTCGCCTCTGCTTCCCTTCCCATATCGGCGCACTTCCTTTCCTGATCTGATTTGCGGCAGATGGCCGCTTTAATCAGTATGTCCAAAAAAAGAAAAGCTAACACCGTTAAACAACAATAACGATGTCAGCTTTTTCTAATACCTTTTTCTAAATAGTCCCGTCAGCTAAGCTACCGCCATGAATCGCCGGGACGTCATTGCATGGAACCCTCAGGAAAGGAAATATTTCTCCTTCAGATCCCACACCATCTGAGTATAACGCTCCTTGCACTCCGACAGCTGATCAGACTCGATCATGGAAATGCACGGAGACAGATACTGATCCCAGATTGAACGGTAAATTTCCTTCCGATCCGGGCGCTGATTGATATGCTTTACAATCGACGGTGCCACATCATAATAGGTGTGGATCAGCGCGTCTCCTTCCGGAAGTGCACTCAGATAGCCGTCACGGTAATCGCGCAGCAGCATCAGCTCATAGCAGTCGTCCGGCTTTCCGAATGTCTCACAGACCGCTGTTGTAATATAACAGAACTTCTTATGGAAGCCAGCCTCTATGTACGTGTATTCCGACGCTTTCAGGGCTGCCTTCGGGAAACGGCGCTGCCACGAGGCTGTCATCTGTGCAGCCAGCGGCTCCGAAGATGTCCCGTGGTACTCCAGTACCATCGGCAGGACAAATGCCGCCATCGTGAGATTCAGATCCATCATCATGTGATCACGCTTCGTCCGCTTCGTACAACTGTCATATTTCTTCCCGGCGTATTCCGTCAGCGCGTCCGCCATGTTCATCAGAAACTGTTCCTTATCGATGACCGTGCTGTATCCCTGCTCAATTGCATCAAAGGTTTCCAGATGCTCCTGATACATACGCTGAAAGGCATCCCCGTATGCTTTCTTGCTGAAATACTTCATCGGGTCATCCCCGCAGCAGTCCAGAAGCTTTGGCATCCCTTCGATTCCGGTCAGGTAAAAGTTCATAAATTATTCCTCCAGATTGGTATATACCGCCTGTACGTCGTCATCCTCATCCAGCATATCCAGTGTGCGGTTCAGCTGCCTTAATGCAGTTTCATCGGTCAGTGCCACATAATTCTGCGGGATCATCGTCACCTCTGCGGAAGCCATCGGAATGCCCTCCTCCTCGAGTTTCTGACGTACATCGCTGAAATCATCCGGGGAAGTCAGAATCTCAAAGCTGTCCTCCTCCTCAGAGAAATCCTCCGCGCCTGCATCCAATGCAAGCATCATCAGCTCGTCCGGATCCATCTCACACTCCTCACGGTCGATGATGATCTGCCCCTTCTGGTCGAACATGTAGGATACACAGCCCTGTGTACCGATGCTGCCGCTGCCCTTGGTAAATGCATTGCGGACATTGGAGGCTGTACGGTTCTTATTATCAGTCAGCGCATCTACGATAATTGCAATTCCGCCCGGTCCGTATCCTTCGTAAGTAACAAACTCGTAGTTGACACTTCCGAGCTCGCCGGCTGCCTTCTTGATACCACGGTCGATCGTATCATTCGGCATATTGTTCGCCTTTGCCTTTGCAATGACGTCACGCAGACGGCTGTTGTTCGCCGGATCAGAGCCGCCCTCTTTTACTGCTACTGCAAGCTCACGTCCGATGATCGTAAAAATCTTTCCCTTGGCCGCATCGTTTTTCTCTTTTTTGTGCTTAATATTGGCAAATTTTGAATGTCCTGACATACTCTGTCACTGCTCCTTTTCTTCTTGTTGTAATTTAGTAATTTTAACAAGGTGAATCATTTTATTCTTCACCTCAATAATCTGAAACAGATAACCGTTCTCCGTAATCTCGGCCTTCTCTCCGTCCTCCGGAATCCGGTCAAGTCTGGATATCAGCAGTCCGTTCAGAGTATCATACGTCTCATCGAAGGAAACACCCAGTGTCTCCTCCACGTCGGCAAGCGGTGTCATTCCATCCATGAGCAGATCTCCGTTGCCGTCTCTGTGGATAAATTCCACATCCTTGTCGTATTCATCCTGAATATTTCCGACAATCTCCTCCAGAATATCTTCCATTGTCACGAGCCCGGCCGTCTGACCATACTCATCCGCTACGATAACCATCTGGATTTTCTCAGACTGCATGCCACGGAACAAAAGATTGATCCCTCTCGTCTCCGGAATAAATTTTGCTTCCCGGATCAGTTCCGGGATATCCTTAATCAGCCAGTTATCGTACTTTCCCATCGTGTGAAATTTCATCGCATCCTTGAAATGCAGGATTCCGATGATATTATCAATGTTCTCCAGATAAACCGGAAAACGCGACAGCGGCTGTTCGACCATAAAAGCAAGCGCTGCATTCAGATCCTGGGCTCCGTCGATGCCGATAATATTCTTCCGGTGGATCATGATATCCCCGGCCTTCTTATCGTCCATTTCAAAGATGTTCTGGATCATCTCAGCCTCTCTGGCATCAAGCACACCCTGCTCATGGCCTTCATTTACCATCGAGATGATCTCATCCTCCGTCACTTCACTCTCGAAGGACTTCGGATCAATTCCAAGAATCCGCACACATACATGCGATACAAAAGTCATAATATATGTAAGTGGGCTGACTGCCAGCATCACGACCCGTACAACGCCAGATCGGTGCAACAGCCACCGGGAGGCATTTTTATGTCCGAGCATCTCCGGTATAGAATTTCCGAACAGATAGAACAGAATCGCCAGCAACGGCAATGTCACATAGATCGGGTACCGGCGCGTCAGTCCGGTCAGAAAATAACCGGTCGCTGTGTAAGTGACCGCAGTCAGAAGCCAGATCGTATGTATGAGACGATCCGAGTGATCCTTCAGCTCACAAATCTCATCCGGCGGCTTGCCTTCTGACTCAAAGGCCTCCTGAATCTCAGTGTCAGAAACAGACCGGATCGCGGCAGAAAATGCCGTCATAATAAAATTCAGTATCAACAGGAACGCTAATAAACATGCACCCAACAAGGTACTGGCGTCTCCATCCATTTTCCATGTATCTCCCCTTTATTTCTTTTTCTGCTGTACGCAGTATCATGCCTTAAAACAGGCAAAGTATTTTAAGTATAACAGTTTCTCTTTTATTCGTCAAGCTTTGCCCGGTCCGTTTACAGATTATGTAAGCAGCTCAAGACTGACCTGAAGCGCTTTGTTTACCCGTTTGAGCATCTCTCCGTCCAGATGGCAGACACGATCCTTCAGCCTGCGTTTGTCGATCGTGCGCAGCTGTTCCAGCAATATTACTGAATCGCGACCGACCTGATATCGCCCGGCCTCGATCGCTACATGAGTTGGCAGCTTCGCCTTGTTCATCTTTGAAGTAATGGCTGCGCAGATCACTGTCGGGCTGTGAAGATTACCCACGTCATTCTGAATGATCAGCACCGGACGGATACCGCCCTGCTCCGAACCGACCACCGGCCGTAAATCTGCATAAAAAATGTCGCCTCTCCTGATTACCACATGCCTCACACTCCGATACAAGGAATTTTCTGTACTTCATTACCTTCAGTATTTCCCTGTTTCTTCTGTGTATTCATGTACATAGAACATCTTTTTGGATATTTATGCCCGGTTCAGGTATACTCGCGGTACCCGTTTCCCGATGTCACAGACAAATTCATACGGAAAGCGGTTGGACAGCGCACCGAGCTCATCGACCGTAAT
>OLPO01001831.1_pt1 | contig 13831 bp, 10 predicted proteins | sample 1672831 | NCBI WGS metagenome assembly OLPO01 (sample SAMEA3136728, study PRJEB25190) | human gut metagenome
GTTATTTACAGTGATATCACCATAGATAACATCATTGAAAGTGGTGGTTCCTTCTGTCGGCATGTTGAAACGGATAACATGCGGTTCGCCTGCATCAAGACGCTTCTGCACTTCTTCTTTGGACAGGTGCAGACATCTCTTGTCATAGATGGAAATTTCCTTACCTGCAACAACACGTTTCATGGATTCCAGTTCTTCCGGTCCGCAGAAGCAATAATAAGCATCCCCCTGCTCGATAAGCTGTTTTGCATATTTCAGATAAAGGCCGGATGCCTGTCTCTCACTCTGTACATATGGTCCGACACCACCGTCCTTGTCCGGTCCTTCATCATGAATAAGTCCGGTGTTTTTCATGGTACGGTAGATGATATCGACTGCACCTTCCATATAACGCTCCTGGTCGGTATCCTCAATACGGAGGATAAAATCTCCGTCCTCGTGTTTTGCAATAAGATATGCATAGAGTGCTGTACGAAGATTGCCGACATGCATTCTTCCTGTCGGGCTCGGTGCAAATCTGGTTCTGATTTTTGTCATCGTTCTTTCCTTCCTTTCAAAATGTAAAACCCCTGAGACACTGCTGCCTCAGGGAATACTTTAAAACTTATGCTTCAATACCTCTGCCTCTGAGATATTCGATCACATCTCCCACAGTTGCCAGCTCTGTAAGTTCTTCGGCAGGTATCTCTATATTGTACTCATCCTCAAGAGCCATTACCAGTTCAAAAAGGTCGAGAGAATCTGCTCCAAGATCATCTTTAAAAGAAGTGTCTGCGGTAATCTCACTTTCTTCGCAGTTTAACTGCTGCGCAATCATTTTTCTCATTTCTTCTAACATTGCTTTTCTCCTTTATCAAGTAACTTATCTCTGCTTTGATGTGCAAAGTATATATTCTGGAAAAGTATTTGTCAATAGATTTTCCAGATTTTAGAGAAGCCTTTCAGGCTCTTTAAACTTAATCTGTCTTGCCACACTTAACGCAAGTCCCATCTCCGACATCAGGAACACGATTGAAGTACCTCCGTAACTGACGAACGGCAGTGTAACACCGGTATTTGGCATCAGATTCAATACAACCGCAATGTTAAAAATAACCTGCAGTGCAATATGTATAAAAATACCGCTGACCATCAGCGATCCAAACAGATCCGGTGCATTCTGTGCGATAAAAAACAATCGATACAGAAGGTATGCAAACAACAGTAAAAGAATAATTCCACCAAGGATGCCAAGTTCTTCACATACGATTGAAAAGATCATATCATTCTGTGCTTCCGGTACGCTTCCGAGCTTCTGGATACTGTTTCCGAGACCACGACCGAGAAATCCGCCGGAACCGATCGCATACAGTGCCTGAATCGTCTGATAACCATCACCCGATGCAAAATCCTCCGGATGTAACCATACCAGAATACGGCGCAGACGGAAACTGGAACTCGTCTCGAGAGAAGAGCTTAAGATCATAACAAAAATAATGATCAGCACAATACCTACTCCTGCCGCGATCAGAAAAGGTTTCACCTTCGGATGCGCAATGAAGATCAGTCCCATCGTGATGCAGAAAATGATGATCGCGGTACTTAAGTTATCGGTACATGCATATGCCAGAAATGCAAGTGCACTTCCGCTTCCTGCGAGGATCATAAATGCCTTGAGTGTTTTAATATTCCTGCCCATATTGACGATCATATAGGACAGGCACACAATAACTGCAATCTTTGCAACCTCGGATGGCTGAAAGGACAGAGGGCCGAGATTCAGCCAACGCCTTGCGCCATTCGCCGTTCTTCCGAGAGGTGTCTTAACCAGCATCATCAAAATAGCTGCCATTCCGTACAGCACCCCGGTAAATTTTGTCAGAATATGATAGTCGATCTGCGAAATTCCAAGTGCTATGATAATACATCCAAAACTGATTGCCGCCTGTTTTTTAAAGTAATACATGTCATCGCCGTAGTTCAGCTCTGCCATGTAGGAACTGGTACTGTAAAGTATGACCAGACCAAAACATGTCAAAAGAATGATAACAGCGAGAAGACTGTAATCATAGTAATCTGTTTTCTTTTTTGTTTTTGGTTTTTTAACTGCTTTTTTTTCTCTGCTCATAATGTACAGTATAGCAGACTCCTTTTCTAACCGCAAGAAAAAACAGGGAAACGGCACACAATCCGTTTCCCTGTCTGTCACATCATTTTTGATTATTTGTCGCTGTCGTCATCGATGGCTGCTGTCTCGATCACAAATTTGACATTTCCATCCATGCCGGTGGATTTTCCACTGAAGGAAGTGTAAGCATTGTCATCGGAACGGATCGCATCGAAGCGGTCCATAAGATCCTGAAGATCATCTTCTACAAGATCAGACAGTTTCTTAATACCTTCGTCGTCAAATTTCTTGGTTCCGTCTGCCAGCTCTTTTGCTCCATCAGAAAGACTCTTGATACCATCCTTAACCTGTGTGCTTCCGCTGCTTAGTGTAGCAGTTCCGCTTACAAGCTGCTGTGCACCGGATGCAAGCTGTGCCGCACCACTTGTCAGTGTACCGCTGTTTGCTGAAAGCTGGGATGCTCCGCTTGTCAGCGTACCGCTGTTTGCTGAAAGCTGAGATGCTCCGCCTGTCAGTGTCTTGCCACTTGTCTCAAGCTGTGTTGCACCGCTCTTGATCGTCCTGTTGTTCCTTGTAAGCTGTTTTGCACCGGAAAGAAGCTGGTCGATACCTTTCAGGAGAGTGGATTTATAACCAGTCTGTAAAGCTTTTGCTCCGTCTGCCAGTTTTTTTACACCTGTCTGGAGATCTGTAACATTCTTATTGTTTTCTCCCAGAATGTCCGGAAGCTCTTTTGCAAGTGCTCCAACCTTCGTCGCTACTGCACCGGCCGCAGCCTCCAGAGATGGCTGTTCCTTACTTCCGACTGTTCCCATCGCCTGCAGTTTCTGTGCTCCTAATGCCAGTTTCTGCGCATCTTTACCTTCAACTAACGTGGTAAGACCTGCATCAATTTTATCTAGATTCGCCTTGATTTTCGCCAGATTTGCTGCTGTCTGTTCATCATTCTGTTTCTGTGTATCATCCGCATTCAGTGTTGCAAGACCGCTTTCAATCTGAGACAAACCGCTCTGAAGCTGTGCTGCGGCATCACCAACTGCGGCAGCCTGTTCACTCTGTGAGCTGACTGCTCCTGCTGCATCCTGTACGGCTGCTGCCTGCTCATTCAGTCCGGAAACCTGCCCAGCATGTGCTTCCAGACTTGCCACACCGCCCTGTGCGGTAGCCACACCACCGGAAATTGCACCGATTGCACTCTGTACTGCACTGTTTACAGCAGCTGCTGTTGCTTCATCCATGGAAGAAGTATCAATACTGCTTAAGATATCAATTGCGGAGCTTGCACTGTCCAGACCTGCTGAGATCGTACCTGCATCTCCCTGAAGAGCATCGCCGGTTCCTGCTGCCGCACTGACTGCACTTGCTGCTGCGTTTAACTGATCTGCTGCAGAAGTTCCTGCTACAGCTGATACAGAGTTTGCTGCTGCCTGTGCAGTTGCAAGACCATCTTCAATCTGCTGTGTACCTGCTGCCGGAGAACTGCTGCCACCTGGAACCATACTGTCAACCTGCTTTTTCAGGGCATCTATATTGTCTTTCGCCCTTTTTACTCCCGGCATATAAGAATTAAGTAATCCATTTGCCAAATCGCCTGTACTTTCTGCAAAGCTCTGTGTACTCTGTGCAAATGTAATGATATCACTTAAATCCTGCGGTAAAGTCTCTAAACTTCCAGCCAATTTTTCGACCAGTCTGGAGACCTTTGTATTTAATTCATCCGTGCCTTTTACCAGATCATTAATTCCCGGTGTGAACTGTTTGGCAAGACCATTCTTTAATGTCTGAATTCCTTTCTGAAGAGTAGCAGCTCCATCTACATAAGTTTTTACACCGGAAGTCAGGGTATTGCTTCCTGCTACATACTGACTCACACCACTTGTCAATGTATCTGCTCCTGCAACATACTGTTTTACACCACCTGCCAGAGTATCCGCTCCTGATGTATAAGAAGATACGCCACTGTTGAGTGTTGATGCACCACTTGACAGTGTGCTGACGCCGCTTGACAGTGTTCCGATACCGGAATCAAATTCCTGATATTTCTCATCGAGAGTAGATGCACCGTCTGAAAGTTCTTTGCTTCCATCAACCAGCTTAGTTGCTGCATCAGTCAGATCATCCATAGAATCTTTCAGGTCATCCAGTCCGTCTACATCATTCAGATCAAGAGAATTAAGAAGATCTGTCAGAGCAAATGTAAAAGTAGAACTCATGCTGAAATCTGTAACATCTGCTTCCATTGTAAAACCTTCCGGAATATCCAGATCAATATCTTCATCAATGCTCTTGAGATCAAGGCTGTCTGCCAGTCCCGGCATTCCGACACCGATTGCGATGTTTCTCTGTCCATCGGAGAGAACTTTACCATTGTCGATCGTAACATTTGTAAAATTGTCGGTAGGAAGAATCATGGCTGTTGCCATAACAAACGGCGCATATACATCGGTTGTTTTCTTTCCTACTTTTGTTTTGTTCTTAACTTTATTTGTGTAGTTTACTTCAATCTTTAAGTGACCGCTCTTGCCGCCGAGATCACTCGGACTTACCTGCACACCGTCCAGATAATACTTGATTTCCATAGATACAGGAAGATCTTTATTCGTAGTTCCCTGATAATAGATATCTTTGTCCTCTGTATTCCATGTCAGATTGGAACCATCCTGTTCAAAAGTCTCATCACCTTTGACATTCTTGATATCTTTCAGATCAGATTCATCACTTAAATCTCCTGCTGATGCAGAGTTTTTCAGCCAGTCGGATACTGTAATATCTTCCGGTGTTCCGTCTGCTGCCGCATTTACATATACGGTCTCTTCTTTTGAAATATCTGTATCTGCCGCAAGTACCGGGCTCACACCCATTACCATTGTCATTCCTACTGCCACAGAAGCTGCCACTACTTTTTTTCTGTTTCTGTTCATGTTCTACGACTCCTTTTCCAGCCATTGGCTTCATTTATATGTTTCAATCATCATGTACGTGTTTTGTTATTTCTTATCCGGTAAAAATCCTTTGGATGTATGAACAATGATCGGGTCAAATACCATAAACATTGCCGGCAGAATCAGCAATACTACGATCGTACTGATCACCGCACCTCTTGCAAGAAGGGTACAGATGGAACCAATCATATCAACCTGTGAATAAAGGGCAACACCGAATGTTGCGGCAAAGAAACTGCATCCACTGACAATAATTGACTTCATAGAGAATTTATGTGCAATGGAAATCGATTCTTTCTTTGTCTTCCCGAGGTGCCTCTGTTTCTGGTAATTACTTGTCATCAGGATCGCATAGTCAACAGTTGCTCCCAGCTGGATCGCGCCAATAACGATACTTGCCACGAATGGAAGTGTTACTCCCTGATAATACGGAATTGCCATGTTTACAAAAATCGCAAACTCAATAACTGCCAGAAGGATGAAAGGCAGTGAGATTGATTTGAATACAAACAGGATGATCACAAAGATTGCTGCCATGGAGAGGATATTTACTCTCTGGAGGTCTACATCTGTTGTATCCTGAAGGTCTTTCATCAATGGAGCTTCACCAATGACCATAGATCCCGGACTGTAGGATTTGACGATCTCCTGAATCTTGTCAAGCTGTGCGTTACATTCATCTGTTGCTGATGAATATTCAGAGCATACAAACTGCACTTCATAATTATCGGATTCAAGCATTTCCCTGATATTTGACGGAATCATGGATTCCGGGAAAGTCGGTCCGATCAGGGAGTTCATACCCAATGACCATTTTACACCGTCAACTTTATCGAGCTTGTCAAGCATCTGTGTCTTCTGTTTGCTGTCCAGTCCTTTTTTCAAAAGCACCATATGTACGGTACTCATATCGAAGTCTTCTTTCAGTTTGTCATTGGCAACATTACTTGCCAGTGTGGAAGGAAGAGATTTATCGATGTTGTAATAAATCTGTGTATGGTTGTTTCCGTAAATTGCAGGATACAGAAGTACAAGGAAAATAATCAGCCATACTTTGTAATGTTTTGTAATAAATCCGGAAACTTTATCAAGGCTCGGAATCAGTGCTTTGTGTTTTGTCTTCTCGATTGCTCCGTCAAATACAAGGATCATTGCCGGGAGAACGGTAACACAACAGATAACACCGATCACAACACCTTTTGCCATAACGATACCCATGTCACGTCCAAGTGCAAAGGTCATAACACAGAGTGCAAGGAAACCGGCAATTGTTGTAACAGAACTTCCTGCTACGGATTTAAATGTATCTCCGATCGCATGTGCCATCGCACGTTCTTTTTCATCGTATTTCTTCTTATAAGCTTCAAAGGAGTTCAGAAGGAAAATGGAATAATCCATTGTTACACCAAGCTGAAGCACTGCTGTCAGTGATTTTGTGATGTAGCACACCTGACCAAAGAAAATATTACTTCCGAGGTTGTATACAACCGCAAGTCCTACACTGATCAGGAACAGCACCGGAATTACCAGTGAGTCCATCGCAAGAAGCAGAACCAGAAGGGAGAGGCATGCAGCGATCACAACGTAGATCGGCATCTCTTCCAGGGCAATGTTCTTGATATCGGTTACGACGCCTGACATACCACTGATGTAGCATTGCTCATTTGCAATCTTACGCATGTCTGTAACTGCTTCCATTGCCGCATCGGAAGATGTCGTATTATCAAACAATGCGATCATCATCGTTGCATCTCCGTTAAAGAATGCGTCTTTGAATTTATCAGGAATCATGCTTACCGGGATGCTTAAATCAGCTACACTGTCATACCACAGTACATCCTTTACATGATCTACATCCTGAAATTTTTCCTTTAATGCCGCTACGTCTTTCAGATCCATATTTTCGACAACTACCATGGAGAATGCACCCATTCCGAATTCATCCACCATGATGTCCTGACCTTCTACTGTCTCCAGAGAATCCGGCAGATAGCTTAAGATATCGTAGTTGACTCTCGTTGCTGCCATTCCCAGGAATGATGGTATCAGCAGAAGCAGACTGACTATGACAATCACGACTTTATGCTTCGCAATCCATTTTCCAACCTTAATCATCTTGTCCTCCTTATTGACTTTCTTTCTCATTTATGACTGTTAGTCACTTTTTATTCATACAGAGTTATATACCAAAACTGACCATTAGTCAATATACGTTTTGACCAATGTGTCCAAAAATTCTTTTGTATTTTTTGTAATATTGACTTTTGGTCAGTTTTGACTATAATAAATAACGAAGTTGTTTTTCGTAATTTAGAGGGAGGTTTTCTGATGGGAAAAGTAGAGTCAAATAAAAAACAGAAAAAAGATGCTCTGTTTAACACTGCATTTGAGCTTTTTACCACAAAGGGCACAAACAAAACTACGATCTCAGATATCGCAGATAAAGCCGGTGTCGCCAAAGGAACCTTCTATCTGTATTTTAAAGATAAATATGATATCAGGAACAAATTAGTTTCCTATAAAACAAAAGAGCTTTTTTACCAAGCCTATCAGTCGGTTCTTGAACATGAGATTTCAGGATTTGACAACCAGCTTCATTTTATGGTTGATTTTATTCTGGACAGTCTCGAGCAGGATTATGCCCTTCTTGTTTTTATCTCCAAGAATCTTTCATGGGGCGTTTTTCAGGCAGCTCTCGATGATAAAATGCCGGACAGTGATCAGCAGTTTTATCAGCAGTATCTTGAATTAATAAAAAAAGATGGCCGTACTTACGACCATCCTGATCTGATGCTTTTCTCTGTTATTGAGCTTGCAAGCTCCACCTGCTACAGCTGTATTCTTTATCAGCAGCCGGTTTCACTTACCGAATATCGTCCTTATCTGCACCGGACGATTGATGCAATTCTGACAAGTTTTGAATCAAAAGGACTTTAGTTTTCCGTCCTGCCGCGCTTTTTCCACAAGTTTTCGATTTCCTTCATTCATCGGCCCGAATTTATCCACACAGCAGATGACTTCTCCACAACGATCCATGAGATTCTGCGCTTTCACCAGATTTTCTTCTGTAATCTTTTCAAAAGCTTCTTCACAGATCACTTCTGCCGCCAGCGCTTTCGCGACTTCATAATCCACATCATTTTTATGAATGATACCTGCCGCAAACGGTATTCCTGCACGCTGCAGTCTGCGATATGTCGGTATTCCCATACCATTTCCACCGATTACAAATACCTGCGGTTTCCCCTCCGGTGCGCTCATTTCCAGACATCCGAATGAAGCATTATAACTGCCTGTCGTAATTCCGTAGAGATGATGGATATATTCTGAAGTAAAAATCTCCTCCGGTGTTCCGTATTTTTCAATCTGGTCTCCATGCACGCAGATCACATAATCTGAAATCTTCTGTGCCAGATCCAGTTCATGAAGAGACATCAATACAGCCGTATGATGCTCCAGAACCATCTTCTTTAATATAGAAAGAAGTTCCAGCTTATGACGGATATCCAGAAAAGATGTCGGCTCATCCAGAACGATGATCTCCGGTTCCTGACAGATTGCTCTCGCAAGCAGGATTCGCTGTCTCTGCCCGTCGCTGATTGCAGTGAAATCACGGTCTTTAAATTCAAGCGCATGCACCATTTCCATTGCGTTATGCACTTTTTCCCAGTCTTCCTTCGAAAGGATTCCAAGTGTTCCGGTATATGGGTACCGCCCTGTTGCCACGATATCCTCACAGGTCATCAGCTCCGGACGTATACGCTCTGTCGTCACAACCGCAAGCTTACGTGCGACCTCTTTTCCTGACATATGGCTCATCAGTTCCTGATCGAGATAAACCGTTCCGCTGATCAGTTTTAACTGTCTCGTCAGACTCTTTAGAATCGTAGACTTTCCGGCACCGTTCGGTCCGATCAGAGTCAGAATCTCACCACGATTTAACCGGATCTCTATATCTTTGATCAGTGGTTTTCCATCATATCCCACTGTCATCTGCTCAGAATGAACAAAATATTCTCCCATCAGGCCATCCTCTTTCTTCGTATCATAATATAAATAACTACCGGAGCACCAAACACTGCGGTCACAGAACTGATGCTGAGTTCTGTCGGTGCAAACGCTGTCCTTGCAATCAGATCACAGAACAGACAGAATACAGCACCGCCAAGGAAACATCCCGGTATGATCAACAATGGTCTTGATGTTTTCATCAGACTCTTTACAAGATGCGGTACGGCAATACCCACAAAGGAAATCGGACCTGCAAAAGCAGTCACACAGGCTGACAGAACACTGGATAACAAAATCAGCGCAACACGAAAGGCCTTGATATTGACACCCATATTCTGTGCGTAGCCTTCTCCCAACTGATAAGCACTGATTGGTTTTGACATCAGAAATGTGATAAACAATGCAGCAAACACCACCACTGCCATCACAGAAACATTATCCCAGCTTGTACCGGAAAAACTTCCAAGTGACCAGTTATGAAGATTTACAATGTTGGAATCGTCTGCAAAAGTGACTGCAAAATCTGTCACAGCCGAACAGATATATCCAATCATAATGCCACTTACTACCAACATGGACATCTGCTTTACTTTCCTTGAGATCAGAAGAACAAATCCCATAGAAATCAAAGAACCGATAAATGCCGCAATGATCATGACTCCGGATGTGGCAACCATAGATTTTCCAAGAAGATAGATCATAGTAAGTGCAACAACCAGTTTTGCCCCGGAAGAAATACCAAGTACAAAAGGTCCCGCAATCGGGTTTCCGAAAAAGGTCTGCAGAAGAAAACCTGATACAGAAAGTGCACCTCCAAGTATGACTGCTGCCAGTATTCTCGGAAGCCGGATTTCCCATACAATATTATAGGCGGTCTGATTTCCTTCTTTTTGGAATAAAATCCGAAAAACATCTTTTAACGATATCGGAATGCTTCCCGAATTGATATTCCAGAATACCAGGACCAGCAAAAGAATGATCAAGACTGTAAAAGACAGCCAGTATCTGAAATGTAATTTCTTCCGCATGTTACGTTCCTCTCTTTATTTCAGCTTATGCATATACGTCAGCGTATCCAGATCCGGATCATCTGATGTCAGCATCGTATGAATATCCTCGATCATAGTACCGAGTTCCATCGTCTCCTGAAACAGATTCTGATTGGTACACCAGACATTCCCATCTTTGACAGCCTTAAAATCCGCCAGCAGGGAGCTTTTTTCGAGGAGCTGGCTGATGTCCGTCAGCTCTCCGTCAATGGTACTGTTGTAGATAATATAATCGGCATCTTTGGCACCGGCATAAAACTCTTCCATCTGCATATTCATCGTGGACAGGGAATTGTCTTCCTCCGCCCCCAGATCATCAAAGATATATTTTCCACCGGCAAGCTCGATCATTTTTGATACATAATCGCCGGATTTACGGACATTGGCAGCACCAACAGAATTAATATAGAAGAAAGCCACTGTTTTTCCGGTAGATTCGCTGTCTTCGATTGCTTTCAGCTTATCTACCTGTTCCTGAAAAAGCTTATCCGCCAGATCTTCTTTTCCCAAAAGGACACCATATAATTTCAGCCATTCCGTTCTTCCGAGCGGGTGACTTTCATAACTGGAATGCTCTACCAGAACAGGAATTCCAAACTGCTCCAGTTTTTCTTTTACCTCCGGTTTGTGATAGATCATTGTGGACTCAATTGCAAGATCACAGCCTTTTGATAAAATCAGTTCATAATCCGGTGCACTGTATTTTCCTGCAAAAGAAATACTGCCATCTTCCAGAGCCTTCTTTGCCTCATCGATATACCAGCCATCTGCATTTGTTCCGGAAAGACTGATGCTGTCAAGTCCGTCCAGCGCACAGAAAAGGTCCATTGCTGAAGTTGCCACCAGATAAATATTCTGAAGCGGCTGTCTGATCACAGCAATGTCACTGTCCAGCCCATCCGGTGCTTCCTTCCCATCCGGTACGAGGAGAAACTGCCCGTCACCTTCAATCGTGATCAACGCATAACCGTCTTCATAATAATCTACTGAAAACTGATCTGCATACTGAAGTTCCAGACTGTGGTCATATTTCAGCCCTGCAAGGTCCTGTTTTGTTTCTGTATCTTCTGTTGTTTCCTGCGCATCTGCTGCCTGTATCAGAACAGGTGCAGACAACAGAAGCGAAGTACTTAAAACCGCACATAAAAACATGCGTAATGTATTTTTCATTTTTATTTATCTGCCTCTTTAATACTTGCGGAATCAAACTGTAACGTATATTCGATTTCATGAGGAGTGCTCATAGCAACCGTATCTGCAACTACTTCCATTGGATAGTCAAATCCGTCTACCGGAATTTCAAATACAGAATTGCCATCCTCATTAACCGGCTCATATTTTTCATCACCGATCAGCATATAATCGTAGTACGGACTGCTCCACTCTACAGATGCAGTTACTTCACCATCTTTGACAGTAAATTTCGCCGGTGATGTTACAGATGCTTTGCCTGAGCCACCTTCCATCTTTACTTCTGCGGTATAGTCGCCATCTTTCAGCTTCAGATCCTCAGCAGTTACTTTTTTTGTATCCTCTGTTGTTTCAACTGAAGCATCTGATTTTTTTTCCGGATTTGTAACTTTTACTTTATGGTCATACCATTTATCTTTTGTTCCGATCAGGGCAACGTCAAATTCTTCATCAATCGCAGGTACCGGAATGTCAAATCCATAAACTTCATCTGTCATTCCGTCACTGTAGGTAACCGTATCTGTCGTTGGCTCAAGAATCTCTGCACCGTCTTTCTGAGCATCTTCTGCCGTTCCAACAAAGAGATTTACGATTTTTTTGGAATTCAGACTTACATGAATGGTCATTTTGCCATCTTTGACAGTCAGTTCACCTTTTCCGTCGTTTGCTTCATTTACATGGAACATGGAGCTGTCGGTCTCAAACTCTGCTGTGTAGACACCATCTTCCAGAACATCACCTTTTGTGGTGTCGTCTGCTTTGGCATCTTCTGATGCCTTGTCCGTTTTTGCATCTTCTGTAGTTTCCTGCTCTGCGGATTTTGCAGAAACTGCCTTCGCTCCTTCTGCCAAAACCGGGCTGTAACTGCCGATCATAAGTGCTCCACTTAATACACATGCCATCATTGCCACTGAACGTTTCATAATATAAAATCCTCCTGTTTTACAGGAAATGCCCGGAAGGACCTGAATCCTCCCGGGCAGCCCCGTTATCTTAGATACAAATTATGTATTATTTTATTATTCTGCAGCTTCTTCTGTTGTTTCTGCTGCATCATCTGCTGCTGTGTCGTCTGTTGCTTCTGCTTCAGCATCATCTGTTGCTGCTTCAGCATCTGCTCCAAGGGAATCAATTGCAGCTTTTGTATGCTCTACATACAGATCTTCTACTGCTTCAATTCTTCCAAGTCCTTCAATCTGGCAGTCAATGCTGTCAAAAGCACCTGATGCTTCGAACTGGGATTTCCAGGAATCTTCATCATCACCAGCCATATCATTGTTTGCATGATCACCGGCAACAACCATCAGCGGACGAAGAACAACTTTCTTGAATCCTGCGTCTTTAACTTTTGCAATAACAGCCTGGCATTCTGTATCTTCCGGCTCACCTTCTACAGTACCGATGAAAGCGTTTGTGAATCCAAGGTCATCCATCTGTGTCTGCATCTGGTCGTATGTTACATTTGCTGTATGGGAAGTACCATGTCCCATGAATACGAATGCTGTTCCGTCTTCTGCAGCAGCTTCCATGCTGTCATATCCTGCGATCTTGCAGGCTTCATCTGTGATAGCCTGTGCAACTGCTTTCTTGTCATCGTTGATCACTGTAGCGTCATCACCAACTTCACCAAGCATTGGCTCTGCGATTGCAACAGATTCAAATTTATCTTTGTATCCATCGATTGCTTCGGTCATTTCATCGTATTCAGCACCATGCATCAGATGTGTAGGCTGAACAACAAGATTTTTAACTCCGTTAGCAACTGCACGATCAAGTGCCTGCTGCATGTTATCAATCACTTCATCATCTCTTGCCTCTACATGGTTGATGATGATCTGTGCTGTAAATGCACGTCTTACAGACCAGTCCGGATATGCTTCCTGAAGTTTGTCTTCGATTCCTTTGATATCCTGTGCACGGCTGTCATTGAAAGAAGTACCAAAACTTACAACGAGAAGCTCATTCTCACCGATTTCATCCTGATTACGTGGATCATCCTTGGATGCATCACCTGTATCTGCACCGAAATATTCCGGGCTTGCTTCTTCGCCTTCAACCAGTTCTTTCTGAGCATCTGTCAGTTTGTCCCATGCTTCTTTTGCAGCTTTGCAGTCTTCGTCAGTTGTATCGTTTCTTTCCTGAACGTAGATCTTGTCGATCAGTGCTGCAACTTCGTCTGCTGCTGCCTGGTCATCATCGGATGCTTCTTCTGTGTCAGCAGCATCTGCGTCTTCTTCTGTATCTGCAGCATCTGCGTCTTCTTCTGTATCTGCTGTTTCCTCTGTTGCTGCCTCTGCAGTGTCATCAGAAGCATAAATGCTTGCAGATCCCATCATTGTGACTGTTGCTACAGCCATAGCCAGTGCCAGTGCTTTTACAGTTTTGTTTTTCATGTTTGTTTCCTCCTGTACTTGTGGTTTTCATGAAAATTAAAATGAATAACAAAGTACGGCTGATAGTCCGGTGGATAGTTTTATGTATTTTTTACACAAAAAAACTCCTGCACCGGGCTAAGAGTTTCTGGATTATGG
>OLPO01001834.1_pt1 | contig 13822 bp, 12 predicted proteins | sample 1672831 | NCBI WGS metagenome assembly OLPO01 (sample SAMEA3136728, study PRJEB25190) | human gut metagenome
ACATTCATTTCTTGGTAAAACCCAAATTCTAAACCTATATATGTTATTAACCCATCAAATATATTTAAAAGAAGAAGTAGTATTAAACTATGTCCTTTATAACTTTTAGGTTCATTAATATGTATTTTTTTCATAAATTCTCCTTTATATTTCTAAATTAAAACTTATAAATATTTGTAAGTTTTTAATATTACTTATAAGTATTAACTATTATTAATATTATTTATACTCAATTTAATTAATTTAAGAATTAGTAAATAATTTATATAGTAATAAAATGATTACAAAAACTCAATAATAAAACTACTTATCAATCAATAGTCTTATATCGCCTAAAATTTTAACCTATACTTAATATAAATTCTTTAATTTTTTTACTCCATATTTTATAAGAAAACTTATGTTCGCTTGTAAGCCTTGCATTACTAGATAGTGATTCTAGCTTTGTTATATCATAGCTAATCGCTTTTTTTATAGAAGCTGTACAATGATCAACATTGTTATATTCGAAAACAATACTATCAACATCATCAGTAAGATAATATTTAGTGTAATCACCAACTTTCGATACTATTGGAATTACACCGTGTGACATAACCTCTGGAACTTTACTTGGAAAATTAGCTAAGGTCATCTGATTAGTATCTCTTGATAATATTAAAAAGTGCATATCTCTATAAAGTTCTACTAATTCATCATACTGCATCCATTTATGAACTATCAAAGTTGTACCTATCTTATTAATTAGTTTTTCTCCTGCTATATTCTTTATTTCATCCATTTTAATTCCACATATATGTAATTCTACTCTATTTAGTTCATCATAAGTTAATTGTTCAAATGAATCTAAAACTATGTTTATAGATTCTTTAATTTTTCCATTAGCTGGGTATATAAATTTTAATTTTTCTCCAAATTTTTTACTATTATATTCAAATTCATTTGGGTCAGACATTATTGGCAAACACAATGTTTGACATCCTTTTTTTATGAAAAATTTTTCAATAAAAGTACTTATTGGAAATAAAAAGTCATATTTAGTCAAAATATAATTAAAATTTATCCATTCTTTCCAAAATTCTATATCAAAATATCCATATTTAAATTCAGAAAAAGGAAACCATTCTACTACACAAGCTCCTGATTTGATACCTTCTTTCTTGGCAATTTTGTTTAATTCCATATTTAAAAATGGATCTCTACTATATGAGATAATAATATCTTCGCTAGAAAAAGAATATTTTTTTAAAACTTTTTTGAATATTTTACCTAATCCAGTTTTAAAATTTAAATATTTAATGATTTTATTTTTATTAAATACTATATCTTCTAAATATATACGATTTTTATATCTTTCATAAAAATTATCATTCTTATTTAGTTCTTCATAGTTTAAATTAGATACTATTACTACATCATAATCTAAATCCATAAATGCTTGAGCTAAATATTGTACATAATTAGCTGAAGCAGAACCACGAGGAAAATTTGTATACCCACAAATAATAACTTTTTTTTTCATTATATGCTATTCTCCTTTATTTTCTTTGCAGGCACTCTAGCTATAGTTATTCCATTTTGATTAAATGATTTATTTACTACAGCATTAGCTCCAATACATATATTATCTGCAATTTTAATGTCTCCAAATATCTTAGCACCAGGTGCAATATAAATATTATTACCTAACTTAGGTGTTCCACCATTAATATTCGCGCCTATATTTGCACCTACATGAATTCTACAATTTTCTCCAATTTTGCATTCATTATTTATTGTAATAGGACCTAAATGTGCTATACTAAAACCTTTACCAACAACATTTGTTGGTATATTTAAAGAATATCTGTTTCTTAGTATGTTTAATTTTAACTTATACAAAATTTTTAAAATTTTTTTGTCTGTATTTATATAATATTCTGTTTTTCTTAAAGTTTTCATAAAATTCCATAATATTTGAGATTCTTTAAACTTAAAAGGTATATATTCTTCTATAAGCGAAACTTTGTATATACGTCTTTCATATTCAATACATTCTTTAAGATCTCTTTTATTATTTATCATTGATTTAATTCCTCGCTTTTAGTTTTACTTATTAATCTGTTGTGCTAGTTAAAACCTTTTTCAAAATAAAGTAAATTGATTTTTTCAAAAACAATACCTAATAAAGATTAGTATTGGTAAATTTCAGCCAAATACTAATCTTTTTATTTTAGCCATAGAATAATCATTTCTCATCAATTTATTTATTAAAAACGAAATATTATGAGCCAAAACTTTTATTGAGATTCTAGTTATAAATCCTAACATTGATTTTTATTTTAACCTTATTTAAACTTAATTGTTATGTTAATCGAGAAAAACCAGTTTCTATCCTTCTTCTAACTTTAAGTAATAGTTGTCTTACTTCTTTTGTATAGTTATCTCTACTATTTCCTCTTTTTAAGAATAGCAAATCTATATCTCTTTTACTTTTCAACTAAGGCATTAGCCTTTTGTTGATATATCCTTTATCTCCTATTATAAAAATAGAACTATAGTTATCGCATAAATCCCTCACTGCATTTCTATCATCTATGTTTGCTGGAGTTATAACATAATCACTTAAAATCCATCTACAGTAGTAAGTGCATGAAATTTAAATCCGAAATAAGTTTCTTTATTTAGAACTACATCTTACATAAGAGGCTTCCCTTTGAAAGATTTACTGAAATGAGCTCTTCCGAACGCACATACATGAATAGGCATACTATTTATAACTCTTATATTATTAGAATAAAGTTGAATAAATTCAGATATATATTCTCTTTTTAATAAACTGAAAAATGATTTCTCTGAGTCAATAGTTAAAAGTTCTCCAACTATACTAATAGTGATTATCTAACTATCAGAAAGTTTACTATCCTTAATATTACGTCTATTACTTATACTAATAGGTATAATTTCATTGTATATATCATCTATAATTACAAAAATATTCATAAATAAATCAGTTAAATTTTCTAACTCCTGGGATATAATAATTATTAAGCTCCAACATACAGTAAGCCTACTTTAAATTCATATTGATACTCTTAGAATGCTATATTTTTTGGAGTTTTATTATTGAAAAAATTAACTAGCACAACGAGTTTATTATATATACTTTATTATTTTTTACTTATACAATTATCAATCACATTATACCACTCAGTACAAATCTTATCGGGAGATAAGATTTCTCTTATTTTAATAGCTTTAGATGACATTTTAGTTGCAAGTTCCTTATTTTTAGCAACCTCTTTCATTGCATTTAAGAGTGAATCTCTATCTCCTACAGGAATTAATATTCCATTTTCATAAGAATCAATTACCATTCTAGCTCCTCCGATAGGGCAATCGGTGCATATAGTTGGTAGGCCCATTGCCATTGACTCTAACATAGCATTAGATAAACCCTCATGATTTGATGGCAATACAAACATACTACTATTTACTACATTATTGAATATATTTTTGTCAAAATCTCTTATTTCAATCATATCATTCATATTCTTATCTTCTATAAGCTTTTTTAATGTTTCTTCTTCTTCGCCTTTGCCATAGATAATATATTTATAGTCACTAAACTCTTGAACAAATATACTAAAAGCATCTATAGCCATAGGAAGATTTTTCTGTTTATTTAATCTGCAAAAACTTACAATTTCTTTCCTATTATTTTCCATATTGGTTATTGGAAGATTTTCTGTTATTGGATTTAAAATAACTTTTGATTTTTTTCTAACTATCTTAGGAAAATAATCTCTTGCATCATTAGTCTGAAAAACTATTTTATCTGCAAAAATATATAAAAAATTATGAATTAATTGTAATAGCTTATTGCCATGCATTATATTTTTCGGGTCATCTCTTAGAGATACTATTATTTTATTTTTCTTAAATACTCCAGCAATTATAGTATATATACTTTGATGCGGCAAAAATGAAATAAAGCATCTATTAGAATCTTCATTCATAAGCTCTCTAATTATTTTTATTTGCTGTATAGGAGAAACTTTTTTTTCTGCATATTTAGTTATAAGCTTAATCCTAGAATCAAGTTTATAGTCAATATTTAAACTTTTTAGCAATATAATAGTAACTTCAACGTTATGTTTAACAAAATAATTGGCTAAAATACTTACTACTCTCTCCGCTCCTCCACCTATAAGATTAGGCATAACAAAACATATACTCTTTATCATTTTTTATCCTTTCATGAATTTAAATATTATCTTAACATATAATTTTATATATCAAGATAATACATTTTAAGCTTATACTTCTATAAGTGTATAATCATAATTCAATTATTCTATAATTTATTGTATAATTCTTCTAATATTTTCAAGTGAGAATCCAATGAATACTTATTTTTTACAATATTAAAACTTGCATTACTGTATCTTTTTATTTTTTCCTCTGATTGTATTAATTCAATAATTGCACTTGCAAATTTTTCTGTATCACCTGGTTCTAAACAGTATCCATTTTTTCCATCTATTACTATTTTAGGAATTCCTCCAATATTTGTACTTATAATAGGTAATCCATAACCCATAGCATCTAAAATAGACATTGGCATACCTTCATTATAGGATGGTAGAATAAATATATCACTTTTTCTTAAAAGTTCATCTTTCTCTTTTCCACGTACCCATCCTGTAAATACTACATTCTGTTCAACTTTATATTGTTTAACTAGTTTTTTAATTTGTTCAATATCACCAGTTCCTCCAAATACAAATTTAATATTTGGTATTATATCTGATACTTTATTAATTATTGCAGGCATATCATAGCATCCTTTTCTTCTACCTATTTCTCCCAAAAATAATATTTGATAATTTAGTCCTCTATTATTTCTAGTTTTAATAGCATCTTCTTTTAAAATACTATAATTTTCAACTACCTTGATACGATTTTTAGGAATTATATCACTTAATTTTTCTTTCCATTCATCTGAAAGCGCTACTATAACAGAACATTTTTTATATACAGATTTTATAAGTTTCTTCTTAATATACGAAGCTTTAGTATAAAATGATTCAAATTCAGCTCCATGAATATGATTTATAATAGGTTTTTTAGTCCAGCTTGCTATATATATAAATGGTAATTTACGATAAAAGCTTGGACCAAAAGATGAATGAATATGAACTAAATCTGGTCTATTGAATATTAAAACCTTAATAAAGTGAATATAACCACAAATACCTTTAATCAACTTTGTAAATTTATTCCCATCTTTATAAGATTCCACATATATTATATCAAATTCTTTTTCTAACTTTGATCCACGGTATCCATTTACAACTGCTGCAATTCCGCCCTTTACCATCCTATCTTGTACAACCATGCATATTTTTTTCATATATTTGTCAATCCTTACTTTATTATTTACCTCTTAATATACAATTCCAAATAAATTTTACATTGGTTTGTATATATCTACTTAACAATCTTTTGGGATCTTGAATTAATCTATAAAACCATTCTAAGTTATTATTCTGCATCCATACTGGCGCTCTATGGATCTTTTCTGCATAATAATCAAATCCGGCTCCAACACCAATCATTAATGCATTTACTTTATTTCTATGCAGATTCATCCATTTTTCCTGTTTTGGTGCTCCTAAACCAACCCAAAAAAAATCTATATCTAATTTATTTATTTCTTCAATAACATTTTCTTTTTCTTCTATGATATTTTCTTTAAATGGAGGAGATAACATTCCAGAAATATTTAGTTTTGGATATTTCTTATTTAATTTAACCCTTAACTCATCTAAAGTTTCCTCTGTACTTCCATAAAAATAATGTTTATATCCTTTTTCTTCTGATATTTTAAATAACTCTCCCATCAAGTCAGGTCCAGTTACTCTCTCAGCCTTATAGAATCCCCTTTTTTTACTTACACTTGATAAAGGACCTCCATCTGGAAGAGCTAATGCTCCTCCATTTTGAATATTTCTATATTCTTCATCTTCATATGCCATAACAGTAGTATGAACATTTGATACACATATATAGTTTCCTTTTAACTCATCTAAGTTATCTTCAATATATTTTATAGTTTCATTCATATTAGTAACTGCAATGTTTACACCTAAAATATTACATGTTTCCATATTATTTTCCCCTATTTATAGTTATCTAAGAACCACTCGTACGCCATCTTTATCCCTGCATTTAAGCTAACCTTATGCTTCCATCCAAGTCCATGTAACTTATCAACAGTAGTTAACTTTCTAGGAGTACCATCTGGCATATCCGTGTTAAACACTAACTCTCCATCAAATCCTACAACTTCCTTAACAGTTTCAGCTAACTCTCTTATAGAAACCTCTTCACCTGTCCCTATATTTACATGTTGCTCTCCATCATAATTTTCCATTAAGAATACACATGCATCAGCCATGTCATCAACATATATAAACTCTCTAAGCGGAGTACCAGTTCCCCAAACTTCAACAGTATCACTACCATTTACCTTAGCTTCATGGAACTTTCTTATAAGTGCTGGCAAAACATGAGAACTCTTTAAATCAAAGTTATCATTTGGACCATATAAGTTTGTAGGCATACAGCTTATAAAGTTATCTCCATATTGTCTCTTAAAGAACTTACACATTTCAAGACCTGCTATTTTCGCAACTGCATAAGCTTCATTAGTTTCTTCTAAAGCTCCAGTTAAAAGATATTCTTCTCTTATTGGTTGTGGAGCCATCTTAGGATATATACAAGTACTTCCTAAGAATAAAAGTTTTTTAACTTTATAATCATGTGCTGCCTTTATAACATTATTTTGTATCATTAAATTATCGTATATAAAATCTGCCGGATATGTGTTGTTAGCATGTATACCACCAACCTTAGCAGCAGCTAATATTACATACTCAGGCTGCTCTTCTTTAAAGAAAGCCTGTACATCTGCTTGATTAGTTAAATCTAACTCTTCATGAGTTCTATATATTATATTTGTATATCCTTTAGCTTCTAAGTTTCTAACTATAGCTGAACCAACTAATCCTCTATGTCCAGCAACATATATTTTCGAATCCTTATTCATATCTACACCTCATTTTCATCATTTACTTCTTACTTCAGTTAAATATTGGTACATAGATGTTGATAATATAAGTTGAAGCGATGTTGCAGCTTGTCTGCTTTGAGCGAAACTTATATATCAACATCTATGCGGCCTAAGTTCTAGTTTTCAAATTTAGACTTATATCCGTCACCCTTGCTTAACTCTTCTAAATCTGATTGAACCATCTCTTTAACTAAATCCATAAATGAGTAGCTTGGCTTCCATCCAAGTTCTGTTCTAGCCTTAGTACTATCTCCCCATAATAATTCAACTTCAGCAGGTCTGAAGTATCTAGGATCAACTTCTATTAATACTCTTCCTGTATTTTTATCTATACCTTTTTCATCAACACCAGTACCTTCCCATACTATGTCATATCCAAGTTCTGCAAATGCTAATTCACAGAATTCTCTTACTGTATGAGTTTCATTCATTGATAATACATAGTCTTGTGGCTTGTCTTGTTGTAACATTCTCCACATACCTTCTACATAGTCCTTAGCATGTCCCCAGTCTCTCTTTGCATCTAAGTTTCCTAAGTATAACTTGTCTTGCTTTCCTAAATGTATAGCTGCAGCCGCTCTTGTAACCTTTCTAGTTAAGAAAGTTTCCCCTCTTCTTGGTGATTCGTGGTTGAATAATATTCCATTACAAGCAAATATATCATAACTTTCTCTGTAGTTTACTGTTATCCAGTAAGAGTAAAGTTTTGCAACTCCGTATGGTGATTTTGGATAGAATGGAGTTTTTTCACTTTGTGGTGCAGTACCTGGTAATCCTCCGAATAATTCAGATGTTGATGCTTGGTAAAACTTTGTTTTAACTCCTGTTTCTCTTATAGCATCTAATATTCTAAGTGTACTTACTCCTGTTGCTTCAGCAGTGTACTCTGGAGAGTCAAAAGATACTCCAACGTGAGATTGTGCTGCTAAGTTGTATATTTCATCTGGTTGTATTTTTTCTATTAATCTGTTTAAGTTACTTGAATCTGTTATATCTCCATAGTGTAAGAATAGTCTTACATCTCCTTCATGTGGATCTTGATATAAGTGGTCTATTCTTTTAGTATTAAAAGTACTTGCTCTTCTTATTATTCCGTGGACTTCATATCCTTTTTCTAATAATAGTTCTGCTAAATAAGAACCATCTTGTCCTGTTATCCCTGTTATTAATGCTACTTTTCTCTTTTGCATTTTGTCTCCTCCATTTTGTTTGTTATCTATTTATATTATATTTTTTAATTCTTTTATATTAGCCACATTAGACTTTTGTCCAACTAATATCTTTCCATCATTTTCGATTACATATATATCACTAAGACCTTCTACTACTATATCGTGAGTAGAAGATATTACTAAGTTACTTTCACTTTCAACGACTTTAGCATTTCCTACAAGTACATTACCTGCTTCGTCCTTATCTCTATATCTATCTAGTGCTTCCCAACTTCCAACATCATCCCATCCAAAGTTGCTAGGAACCACATATATATCCTCAGACTTTTCAAGTACTGCATAGTCAATTGAAATAGCTTCAGTATATTCATAGTTGTTATTTATAAAAATTTGCATAGACTCTTCATCAACTTCTTCTAATCTTTCAAGTGCTTTATATGTATCATTAGAATATTTATTAATTTGTTCTAATATGTTGTCGACACTCCATAAGAACATTCCACCATTCCAAAGGTAGTTGCCCTCTTTAAGATACTCTTTAGCCTTTTCTTTATTTGGCTTTTCAACAAATGCATCAACCTTTATAACTTTATGGTTGTTTACATCTTGCTTTTCATTTGCATATCTTATATATCCATATCCAGTTTCTGCTCTTGTCGGCTCCATCCCTAAAGTTATTATAGCTTCATCATTCTTATTTACAAATTCATTAGCACTTTCTATAACATTTCTAAATTCTTCTTCATCTTTTATAAGATGATCTGATGGTAAAACCACCATATTAGCATTTTTAAAATATCTTTTTATAACAAATGCTGATAATGCTATACAAGGAGCTGTATTTCTTCCTTCAGGTTCAACAATTATATTGCTATCTGGTAATTCTGGTAATTGTTCTTTAACTAAATCCACATATCTTTCACCAGTACACACAAATATTCTTTCCATTGGTATAATAGGCTTTATTCTATTTACAGTCATTTGTATCATAGAATCTTTACCTATTAAATTTAAAAACTGCTTTGGCTTTTCTTCTGTAGATAAAGGCCAGAATCTAGTTCCTTTACCTCCTGCCATTATTAATGCGCATAACATAAATTCATTTCCCCCCTATACAAACATTTATTATATATTTTCAACAGTGTTTGTAATGAATTCCATTATACTGTTTAACTTGTTATCAACTTCTATCTTCTCTTCTCCATTACATCCAAAATAAAACTTTATCTTTGGCTCAGTACCAGATGGTCTAATAGCTATCCATGAATTATCTTCTAATATAAACTTAAGAACATCTGACTTAGGTAAATCACTTATACCTTCTTTGTAGTCTCTTAATTCTTCAACTTTTATATCTGCTATTTGCTCTATATTTGCATTTCTAAAATGACTCATTATAGACTTTATTTTTTCCATTCCGTCTATACCTTTTAAAGTAATTGACTTTAGCTCTTCCTTGAAGTATCCATACTTTTTGTATACTTCTTGAAGTCCTTCATATAAAGTCATACCTTTGTCATAATAATAAGCTGCCATTTCTGATATAAGAAGTGCTGATACAACCCCATCTTTATCCCTTGCATGAGTACCAACTAAGTATCCGTAACTTTCTTCATAACCCATTATAAATGTAGCAACTTCTTCATTTTTTGAGCAACGGACGCAGTCGTTGGCGACATGAGCAGCGCGAATTTCATACTGATGTATTTTTTCACCTATAAACTTAAATCCTGTTAAAGTGTCTACACATCCAACTCCATAACTTTTTGCTATATTAGCTCCAAGCTCTGAAGTTACGATAGTCTTAACTATTGTAGGATTATTCATAGTTTTTATTTCATCTATTTTATTGCTTATTACATAATCAACTAATAATGAACCAACTTGATTTCCGTTAAGTACTACATACTCACCTTCATTGTTTTTAACAACAACACCAACTCTGTCACAATCTGGATCAGTTCCTATTATTATATCTGCTCCATTTTCCTTAGCCATTGATATTGCTATATCAAATACTGCTTTTTCCTCAGGATTTGGATATTCTACTGTAGAAAATTTCGGGTCAGGCATTTCTTGTTCTTTAACAACTGCAACATTTTTAAATCCTACTTCATCTAAAGCTTTTCTTATCGGTAAGTTTCCTGTTCCATGTATTGGTGTGAATATTATTTTCATATCCTTACCAACTTTATCGATTATGTCTTGTCTTATAACCTGCTCTTTTACAGCATCTATAAATGCTCTATCTACTGTTTCATCTAATAAAGTTATCAATTCATTTTCTTCATTAGTTGTAGGTATTGTGCTATAATCTTCTATTTTATTAACTTCCTGTATTATTTCTTCTGCTATATTTGGGCACACTTGACCTCCGTCAGTCCAGTATACCTTGTATCCGTTATATTCTGGCGGATTGTGACTTGCTGTTATAACAACTCCTGCCACACATCCTAAATGTCTAACTGCAAATGAAAGTTGTGGAGTAGTTCTTAAGCTATCAAATATATAAGCCTTTATTCCACATGCTGCTAATGTTTTAGCTGTTTCTGTTGAGAACTCTTCACTTTTAAATCTTGAGTCATATGCTATTACTACACCTTTTTGCTTTCCTTCTTCACCACATTTGTTTAATATGTAGTTTGCAAGTCCATATGTAGCTCTTCTCACTGTGTATTTATTAATTCTATTAGTACCCGCACCTATTACTCCCCTAAGTCCACCAGTACCAAATTCTAAGTTTTTATAAAATCTATCTTCTATTTCTTTTTCATTATTTTCTATAGATAGTAACTCTTTTTTAGTCTCCTCATCAAAATAAGGATTATCTAACCATTCTTTATAAGATTTTATATATTCCATTATTTTCACTCCTTATTTTTTACATCTCAAATACTCATAATTAAATCTGCTCTAACGAAGATGTTTCTATATAAGTCGCACCGACATTTTAAGCAACGGATATATACGCAGTGGAAACAAGTATATATCGTTGGCGATAATTTTTAAGCAACGGATATATACGCAGTGGAAACAAGTATATATCGTTGGCGATAATTTTTATGCTTGGAGGAAGACTTATATATATACATCGAGCGACATTAATCTATGACGCATTATCATCTCCAAATAAAACTCCAACTGTTTTAAATATTAATTTTATATCTAACCATAAGTTTCTAGTTTTTATATATTCAATATCCATTTCAACCCATTCATCAAATCCAATATTGTTTCTTCCACTTACCTGCCATATACAAGTAAGCCCTGGCTTAACAGCCAATCTTTGCATTTGATATGAATTATACTGGTCAACTTCATGAGGTATGGGCGGTCTCGGTCCCACCAAACTCATATCTCCCTTAAGTACATTAAATAACTGTGGAAGTTCATCTATACTAGTCCTACGTATAACCTTACCTACTTTAGTTATTCTCGGATCATCATTTATTTTAAAAACTGGACCAGTTTGTTCATTTCTATCCATTAAATCTTTTAACAAATCTTCTGCATTATGTACCATACTTCTAAACTTGTACATTTTAAAAGTTTTTGGATATCTTCCATTTCTTTCTTGAGCAAAAAATACTTTTCCCTTTGGATCTTCTAATTTTATAAGTATTGCAACAATTAAAAATAATGGTGATAATAAAATAATTCCGCATAATGAACCAACTATATCTATTAATCGTTTTGTTACAGAGTAAAATATCGATTCTTTTCCCAAGACATCTGAATAGTCAATTGCTATTGCATCTTCATCAAACTCTTCTTCAAACTTAAATCTGTTATCCATCTAAACCCCCACACTATTTAATTTTTCTATTTTTGTTAATTAATATATTAACTTATAATGCAGCTGCCTTTTTCTTATTTCTAGCTTTTCTTCCGCTTTCATGTTGGTAATAATAATTGTAATAATTATAACCATTACCCTCAGTCTCAAACTTATTTAAAACTGCTCCAATTATATTAGCTCCAACATCTTCAAGTCTTTGCTTTGAAACCTTCGCTATTTCAACATCACATTGCTTACTTCCAACAACAAATACACATCCATCGCTGTAAGTTGATATTATCCCAGCGTCCGTTACAACTCCAATTGGTGGAGTGTCTATAAATATATAATCATAATACTCTCTTAGCTCATTTATAAAATCCTTCATTTTCTTTGAACTAAGTATTTCCGATGGATTTGGAGGTACTGCTCCACACGTTAAAACATGTAAGTTTTTAACATCTGTACAATGTACACACTCTGCAAAAATTTTGTTGTTTAGTAATATATCAGTTAACCCATTTATATTACTAATATTAAACATTCTGTGTACACTTGGATTTCTTAAGTCCCCTTCAAGTAATAATACCTTTTTTTCAAGGTTTGCAAAACTAACTGCAAGGTTTGCTATTACTGTTGATTTCCCTTCACCTTGCATTGAACTAGTAACATTTATAACCTTCATTTCTTTATCTAAGTTTGAAAATTCTATACTAGTTCTTATTCCCCTATAACTTTCTGAAATAGGAGATTTTGGTTTTCTTATACTTATTATTTTTTCTAAAACTTTACTCATATCTTCCTCCTATTTATTAAGCTATATCTTCATTAGGTATTACACCAATAACTGATAATCCTAAGTGTTTTTCTATATCTTGTGGTGTTTTCATTTTGTTGTCTAAATACTCTATTAAAAACACTACGAAAAGTCCTATCATAGTTCCTAAAACAAATGCTATTAATACATTCATAACCTTGTTTGGTTTTATTGGATTTTTAGGTAATGTTGCTTTATCTATTACTTGAACATCATTTGCCTTAGTTATTCTTTTTGCTTCTTTTTCAAATACCTTTGGTATTTCATTTGCTATATCTCTTGCTCTTTCACGATTAGTGTCTTGTACACTTATGCTTATAATTTGAGTATCGTTTACTGGAGATACAGTTATTTGCCCTGATAAACTTTCATATGTGTTTTCTAGCTTTAAATTTTTTATTACATCATCTAAAACTATTCTTGATTTTATTATTTCACCATAAGTTACCGCAAGCTTTTGTGTAACAGTTATTTGATCTCCTGTTACTATTTGTGTTTCTGCTTGTTTATCAGCATTTACTATTAATGTAGATTTTGCTTCATATACTGGATTTAACATAAAAAAGCTTATTACACCACTAATTAATGCCGATATAATTGCTAAAAGAGCTATTATCCAAAATCTCTTTTTGATAATTGCAAAGTATTCTCTTAAGTCAATTGTTTCTTCCATTTTTACCTCCACTTTTTTTATGTTTCGTCAAATTATTTTATGCATAGGGTAATATATCAATTCTTGTTTTTTTTGTATATACCTTCGACAAAACTTCTTATATTTCATCATATATTTTCTTTATCTATATACTTTTTTCGACAAATTATCTTATGTTTCATCACGAACATTTTACAAATTATTTTTTCATATATATGTGTTTTATATAAATAATAAATTATATTATTAAGTTCGACATCTAAAAATGAGTAAAAAAATAGCTCAT
>OLPO01001837.1_pt1 | contig 13815 bp, 10 predicted proteins | sample 1672831 | NCBI WGS metagenome assembly OLPO01 (sample SAMEA3136728, study PRJEB25190) | human gut metagenome
TCTTACCGTGGTCAACGTGACCAATTGTACCGATATTAATATGCGGTTTGGTTCTTTCGTACTTCTGTTTAGCCATTATCTCCCTCCTAGATTGTTTTTTATTTTTGTTTTAAAAAAATTGGAGCTGTTGAGCAGACTCGAACTGCCGAACCTCTTCCTTACCAAGGAAGTGCTCTACCAACTGAGCTACAACAGCACATCAACAATTAGAATTGTATAATAAAAAGTGTTCGCTGTCAAGCACAATCCCTTATTTTTTTCTAATCGTTTTTATTATTTTGATGTCCCCGTCTGTTCCTTCATAATCAAGGGCTCGGGACCGAATTTATCATTCGGTCCCGCGTTTCCTGATTCATTTTGGAATTAATTTTCCGGTACGGTGTATGGCTCTACACCTTCACAGATACGGATTCTGTCTACTGCAGATGCTTTGATTTCAGCGAAGTCCTGCAGCTCTTCCTCGCCACGAAGTACTCTCAGTGCACCACCGGCAAGAGCTTCCATCTCATATTCGCCCGGCATCATTTCAACCGGTGCAATCCAGTCTACCTTCTCTGCAATCTGAGAAGTGAGATACTTGGAGTATGCGATACCGCCGGTAAGGATGATGCGGTCAACCTTTCCTGCAACCGGTACGGACAGGGTGCCGATGTCCTTTGCCACTCTGTATGCCATTGCATCATATACAACCTTTGCATACTTGTCGCCGGCTTCGATTCTCTTCTCTACCTCGATGGCGTCGGTCGTGCCCAGATGTGCCTTCAGACCGCCGTTTCCGTGAATCTTCTTCATTACGGTCTTCTCGCCGGCACCTTCGCCGAACTCCTTGAAGCACAGCTTTACCAGCTCCTTGCCGCTGCAGCCGCCGCCTCTCTCCGGAGAGAAGTTTCCTTCATCATCATTCACACAGTCGATGTTTACGCCCTTGTGATACAGACGGATGGAGCTTCCGCCGCCCAGATGAGCCACGATGAAGGTGCACTCATTAAACGGCTTCTTCAGTACTTCTTCTGCACACTTGATGGCCATTGCACGAGTGTTCAGTGTATGTCCAACGGTGAACCGTGGGATTTCCGGAAGTCCGGTAACTCTTGCGATTGGCTGCATTTCATCGGTTCCGATGGCATCGTAGATGCATGCCGGAATACCGAATTCCTTGTGCAAGTCAAATGCAATCATGCTTCCCAGCAAGGATGCGTGCTTTGCGGTATCTTCCGGTCTGGTCAGATAATCAATCATCTCCTGATCGATGCCGATGGCACCGTGCGGGCATGCGATAATATTTCCGCCTCTGGAGCATACTGCAGTCAGTGTGTTCACGCCGATGCCGTTGCTCTCCAGCGCATTTCTTACCTTTTCGTTACGGAAGGAGAACTGGTCCAGAATATCGCTGAACTGTGCCATCTCTTCCTGTGTGTGACGAATGGTTTCCTTGAATACTTCTTCGGTATCATCATACACAGCGATTTTGCTGGATGTGGAACCGAGGTTCAGAACAAGAATACGTTCTTTTTTTGCTTCGTTAGCCATTGGTGTTAATCTCCTTTTCTCTTTTCCCCGGGATTTCAGACATTACCTCTGCCCGGGTTTTGTAAAAATTTATTTCTTGAAGTACTCGACTGCGGATTCGAACAGCTTCAAATCGAACTCACCCGGTACGTTGCGGTACAGGCCTTTTCCGATTCTTTCCGAGTGTCCCATCTTACCCAAAATTCTGCCGTCCGGAGACAGGAGTCCTTCAATTGCCATAACGGATCCGTTTGGATTGTACTGAATATCCATACTCGGATTACCGTCAAGGTCCACATACTGGGTGAGGATTTGACCATTGCTGATGAGCACATCCAGGTCATCCTCATTTGCCACGAACTTACCTTCGCCGTGAGAAATCGGAACGGTCACGATGTCGCCTACCGCTGCCTTTCTCATCCACGGAGATTTCGTGGAGCATACTTTGGTGCGCACCAGCTTGGACTGGTGACGACCGATATCGTTAAATGTCAGGGTCGGGCTGTCCGGCGTCTGCATGGAAATTTGTCCGTACGGCAGCAATCCCAGCTTAATCAGGGCCTGGAAGCCGTTGCAGATTCCGATCATCAGACCGTCTCTGTCATTCAGCATTTTCATCACTTCTTCCTTCACGCCTTCATTTCGGAAGAAGGAGGTGATGAACTTTCCGGAACCATCCGGTTCATCGGCGCCGGAGAAACCACCCGGGATGAAAATCGCCTGGGACCTTCCGATTGCCGTCCGGAAATCCTCCACGGACTTCTTCAATGTATCTGCGGTCAGGTTGTTGATTACGAAAATTTCCGCTTCGCCGCCGGCATTTTCTACTGCCTTCGCCGAATCGTACTCACAGTTCGTGCCCGGGAATACCGGAATCAGGAAATGTGGTTTTGCAACGGCCACTCTCGGCTCGCTGTTGTCTCTGGAGCGGTAGGATACCTCTGCCGGGATGTCCTTCTCGTTATCGCTGTGGAAGGTATAGATGGATTCCAGCTTCGACTCGTATTCCCGATTCATCTCCACCAGACGAATGTGGCCTTCGCCGCAGACGATGGATTCTCTGTTCAAGGTCTTACCCAGAACCTCCATATCATCGGTCACGTCCACACCGCTGTTCAGTTCAACCACAAATGCACCGTACTTGTATCCGAAAATATCTCTCATTCCATACTTCCGGTCGAATTCGAAACCGATTTCGTTTCCGATGCACATCTTGTACACGGCCTCTGCCAGGCCGCCGTATCCCGGCGTGTAGCATGCCGCAACCGCACCCTGCTCTACCAGCCGGTTCAGCTCTTCGAAGTTCTCCAGGATGGATTCTGCGGTTGGCAGACCGTCCGGTCCGATTTCCGGCTCCAGTAAAATAACGTTGTGTCCTCTGCCCTTGAATTCCGGGGATACCACGCGATCCAATTTCTCGGTGGTTACCGCGAAGGAAATCAGGGTTGGCGGTACGTGAATATCTTCAAACGTTCCGCTCATGGAGTCCTTACCGCCGATGGCACCGACGCCCAGCTCCATCTGAGCGCGGAACGCACCCAGTACAGCCGAAAGGGCGGTTCCCCAAGCCACATCGTTGCTGCCCAGCTTCTCAAAGTATTCCTGAAGGCTGAGGTACACGTGTTCGAACTTGGCACCGGTTGCGATCAGCTTGCAGATGCTCTCCACGATAGAGAGGTATGCGCCGTGGTACGGGCTCTTCTCAGAAATGTACGGATTGAATCCGTATGCCATCATGGAGACCGTCTTCACATCCTGATCTCTGTGGATGACCGGGATCTTGTGAACCATTGCCTGAATCGGGGTCTTCTGGTAGCGTCCGCCGTAAGGCATCAGTACCGAACCTCTGCCGATGGTGGAGTCAAAACGCTCCGCCAAACCTCTCTTGGAGCATACGTTCAGGTCGGCCGCCAGTTCCTTCATGCCTTCGTAGAATTTTGCCGGAATCTTCTTCTCAAACTTCTGCGCGTGTTCGATGACCGCATCGGCCTTCTTTTCCGCGCCGTTGGTATCCAGGAATGCTCTGGAGATGTTTACGATTTCCTGTCCCTTGAAGTTCATCACCAGGGAAGGCTCTTCCGTTACTTCTGCCACAACGGTCGCTTCCAGGTTCTCGGAGATTGCCAGTTCCTTGAATGTTTCCACATCCTCGGCCGCAACAACAACCGCCATTCTCTCCTGAGATTCGCTGATAGCCAGCTCGGTTCCGTCCAGACCGTCGTACTTCTTCGGTACGTTGTCCAGCGTCACGCGAAGTCCGTCTGCCAGCTCTCCGATGGCAACGGATACACCGCCGGCACCGAAGTCGTTGCAACGCTTAATCAGTGTGGTTGCCGCCGGGTTGCGGAACAGTCTCTGAATCTTCCGCTCTTCCGGTGCGTTACCCTTCTGAACCTCTGCACCGCAGTTTTCCAGGGATTCTTCGCTGTGAGATTTGGAAGATCCGGTGGCTCCGCCGATTCCGTCTCTTCCGGTCCGTCCGCCCAGCAGAATAATCTGATCTCCCGCAGCCGGACGCTCTCTCCGAATATTCTCTGCCGGTGCCGCACCAACGACTGCGCCGACTTCCATTCTCTTTGCCACATAACCCGGATGATAAATCTCATCCACCAGTCCGGTGGTCAGGCCGATCTGGTTGCCGTAGGAACTGTATCCGTTGGCGGCGGTGGTCACGATTTTACGCTGCGGCAGCTTGCCCTTTACGGTTTCTGACGCCGGTGTCAGCGGATCTCCCGCACCGGTCACACGCATTGCCGCATATACATAGCTTCGACCGGACAGCGGGTCACGAATGGCACCGCCGATGCAGGTCGCTGCGCCGCCGAACGGCTCGATTTCCGTTGGGTGGTTGTGGGTCTCGTTCTTAAAGAGCAGTACCCAATCCTGTTCCTCTCCGTCGATTTCCGCTTTGAAATCCACGGTGCAGGCATTGATTTCTTCCGACTCTACCACGTTGGTCAGCCGACCGTCCTTCTTCAGGGCTTTCACGGCGATGGTTGCCACGTTCATCAGCGTTACCGGCTTCGTGACATTCAGATTCTCCCGTGTGTTCATGTATTCCTCGAAGGTCTCGCTCACCGTCGGGTCCTTGAACTGCACGTTGTGAAGGGTGGTATTGAATGTGGTATGTCTGCAGTGATCCGACCAATAGGTATCGATAACGCGAATCTCCGCCACGGTTGGATTTCTGTCCTCGCCCTTGAAGTAATCCCGTACCATCTTCAGATCTTCCAGATCCATGGCCAGACCATAGGACTTCAGGAAGGCTTCCAATTCACTGTCGTTCTTCTCGATGAAGCCGTCCAGAGTTGCGACCGGCTGCGGTTCCGGGTATACGGCCTTCAGCGTTTCCGGAATTTCCAGTGCCGCTTCTCTGGATTCTACCGGGTTAATCAGGAAGTCCTTAATCTTCGCCAAATCCTCGCCGGTCAGGTCACCCTCCAGAATGTACAGCATTGCGGAACGAACCGTCGGGGCCTCATCGTGGGCGATGAAGCGCAGGCACTCTTCCGCCGAGTTGGCTCTCTGATCGAACTGTCCCGGCAGGTATTCCACGGCGATGACCGTCTTGCCGTCCAAATCCATTTCCTCGTATACGTCATCCGTCGGCGGTTCCGAGAAAATGCATTCCTTTGCGGTTGCAAAAGCATCATCGGACAGGTCCTCTACCAGATACCGGTTGATTACCCGAACGCTTTCCACATTTGGAATCATCAGCACATCTCTGAATTCGTGAAGAAATTCTCTTCCCTTTCCGGCAAAAGCTTCCCGTTTCTCAACATATAAAACCTTAACCATTATTCCTCCTATTTCACTTCCAATGCTTTCGCACCAATATCTTTTCTGTAGTACATATTATCAAAATGAACGGTCTTCATTGTGGCATATGCCTTATCCACTGCCTCCTGCAGAGTATCCGCCACTTCGGTCACTCCCAGCACTCGGCCGCCGCTGGTGCGCTGCACGCCATCCTCCAGACGGCTTCCGGCAATGAAAATACGATCGTGTTTTTCCGGCAGGGTAATCTCAAACCCCTTCTCGTAGGACACCGGATATCCTTCCGATGCCGCAACCAGGCAGCATGCGCACTTATCCGCAAAGGAGAAGTCCACCCGATCCAGCGTCCCATCTGTGGTAGCCTGCATGATTTCAAACAGGTCTCCCTCCAGCAGCGGAAGCACCACCTGTGTCTCCGGATCGCCGAACCGCGAATTGTATTCGATGACTTTCGGACCGTCCTTGGTAATCATCAGCCCGAAGTAGAGACAGCCCTTGAATGTCCGTCCTTCTTTTTCCATGGCGTGAATGGTCGGCAGGAAAATCTTCTCCATGCATTCCGCCGCCACGTCGTCGGTGTAGTACGGGTTCGGTGCAATGGTTCCCATTCCGCCGGTGTTCAGGCCCTTATCGCCGTCCAGCGCTCTCTTGTGATCCATGGAGGATACCATCGGCCGTACCGTCTTTCCATCGGTAAAAGAAAGTACGCTCACTTCCGGTCCTTCCAAAAATTCTTCGATGACCACCGTATCTCCGCTGGCACCGAATTTCCGCTCTTCCATAATCGTATGGATTCCTTCCACGGCATCCTCACGGGTTTCCGCAATGATAACGCCCTTGCCAAGCGCCAGGCCGTCCGCCTTGATTACCACCGGAATCCGGCAATTCTGAACGTATTCCAACGCCTTTTCCATATCGTCGAACGTCTCGTATTCCGCCGTCGGAATTCCGTATTTTTTCATCAGGTCCTTGGAGAACGCCTTACTGCCCTCGATAATTGCAGCTGCCTTCGTCGGTCCGAAGCAAGGGATGCCCTTCTCATTCAGCATGTCCACTAATCCCAGAACCAGCGGATCGTCCGGTGCCACCACCACATAGTCCATGTGCTCCTTCACGCACCACTCCGTAATCTTGTCCAGGTCCTTGGCACCGATTGCCACGCATTCCGCGTCCTCCGCAATTCCGCCGTTTCCCGGCAGTGCATAGATTTCCGAAACCTTCGGGCTCTTCTTTAATGATTTGATGATGGCATGCTCTCTTCCGCCACCACCGATAACCGCAACTCTCATCCTATTCTCCTTCTGATTCATGTTCCACTATTTCCCGGGCCACGGTTTCCACGGCTTCCGGTAAAAGAATCCATTCGGCTTGCTCCATAATCCGGCGCTGCAGCGTCTCCGGCGTGTCATCCGGTTTCACCTCCACCGCCTTCTGCGCAATAATCCGACCACCGTCGGTCACCTCGTTGACGAAGTGAACCGTTGCACCGGAAACCTTGACTCCGTATTCCAGTGCCGCTTCATGCACCTTCAGACCGTAGAAGCCATCTCCGCAAAAGGATGGAATCAGGGACGGATGCACGTTGAGAATCCGGTCCGGATATCTCCGCACGAAATCCCGGCTGAGGATTTTCAGGAAGCCGGCCAGCACGATAATGTCAATTCGCTCTTCTTCCAGCAACTGAATCAAGCGGGCTTCGAAGTCTTCCTTTGGCAGGAACACGTTTCGAATTCCGGCCTTCTCCGCCCGCTGCAGTCCACCGGCTTTGCTGCGGTTCGATACCACCAGGGCCAAATCCCCGTGGGGGAGATCGCCTGCCTGCCACCGATTGATGATGGCCTGCAGGTTGGTTCCCCCACCGGAAACCAGTACAGCAATTCTTGCCTTCTGCTTATTCAATGATAACTCCTTCGCTGCTCTTTACGATCTCACCGATAACCTTTGCATGCTCTCCGGCCGCTTCGATGATTTCCACCGCCCGGGCCGCATCTTCCTTCGGAACTACAACAGTCATACCGGTACCCATGTTGTAGGTGTTGAACATATCTCTTTCCGGAATATTTCCTTCCTTCATCAGCAGCTTGAAGATTCCCGGAATCTCCAGCTCGTCTTTGTAAATCTTTGCGGACATTCCTTCCGGCAGTGCTCTCGGAATGTTCTCATAGAATCCGCCGCCGGTGATGTGCATTACCGCATGCGGTGTCATTTCCTTGAACAGTGCCAGCATCGGCTTCACGTAGATCTTGGTCGGTGTGAGCAGCACCTCTCCCAGCGTCTTTCCGTCCAACTCCTCGTAGGTCTTGTTCAGGTCGGTGTTCTCCACGTCGAATACCTTCCGAACCAGGGAATATCCGTTGGAGTGGATTCCGGAGGATGCGATTCCGATGATGGCATCACCCTCGCTCACCTTCTCGATATCGATAACCTTCTTCTTGTCCACGATACCAACGGCAAATCCGGCCAAATCGTATTCGTCTTCCGGATAGAATCCCGGCATCTCCGCAGTTTCACCGCCAATCAGGCAGCATTCCGACTGAATGCAGCCTTCGGCCACGCCCTTTACGATGGATGCCACCTTCTCCGGAACGTTCTTGCCTACTGCAATGTAGTCCAGGAAAAACAGCGGCTTCGCGCCAACGCAGATGATGTCGTTCACGCACATTGCCACGCAGTCCAGACCTACCGTATCGTGCTTGTCCTGGAGGAACGCCAGTTTCAGCTTGGTTCCCACGCCGTCTGTTCCACTTACGAGAATCGGCTCCTCCATTCCGGTCAAATCCGGCTGAAGCAAGCCTCCGAATCCTCCTACCGGGGATGTATTTCCGAATACCATGGTCTTCGACACATGTTCCTTCATCAGCTCTACCGCTCTGTATCCGCTGGTAATATCCACACCTGCTTCTTTATAGCTTTCGCTCTGGCTTTTCATTTGTCCTCCTAAAAATAAAAATTTCGATACCTTACCTTTATATTGACTTCTTATAACATCAATCAGTTAAACTGTGCACTGATTTTTGCATCTTTCTCCACCACTGCATCGTGGGCTTTCTTCCGTTCGTCCCAGAGCTTTCGGTTCAAATCCGGATCTCCGATAGCCAGCATCTCTACAGCCAGAATTGCCGCATTCTTCGCACCGTCAATGGCAACGGACGCAACCGGAATCCCCGGCGGCATCTGTACGGTAGACAGCAGTGCGTCCACACCTTCCAAAGCGGACGCCTTAATCGGAATTCCGATTACCGGAAGAACCGTATTGGCCGCAATCACACCGCCCAGGTGCGCTGCTTTTCCCGCTGCGGAAATCAGCACGCCGAATCCGTTCTTCTCCGCATTCTGTGCAAATTCAATGGCTTCCACCGGAGTCCGATGTGCGGAATACACATGCACTTCCGTCGGAATCTCATACTTCTTCAGCTCATTAATACATTTCTCTACTACTGGCAGGTCGCTGTCGCTCCCCATAATAACCCCAACTTTTTTCACGTTTCGCCTCCTGTAAGAAATAATCATCTAATATAATATTTTACCGTATCCGTTTTCAATGTCAACTGCTAAACCCCTGTGAAAACCACTTCCTGTGGCATTTCTTTTATTTCTTTTCCGATTCCGGGGTCGGAATTCCCAGATAGTCCCGCAATTCCCGAATGTACAGCTGTGCGGTCTTGCTCAGAATGCTATTTTTCTTCTGAATGTAGCCGATTTTCATCGCCTTGTCCCCGCCGATGACCGGATCGTTGAATGGAACCGCCACGTAATCCCCGCCGTTAAAGTCCTCACAGATGATACCGGAGCAGAGGGTGTATCCGTGCACCCCTTTCATCAGGTTCAGCATGGTGGCCCGATCGTTCACCCGGATGCACCGGGAATAGTTATTCTCCGAGAAAATCTCCTCCGCATAATACAGTGTAGAATCGTCTCCCTGCTCAAATGTCAGATTCGGATAATCCGACAGATCCTGAAAATTCACGCTGTCCCGATCCGCCAACGGATGGCCGCTCCACAGATACACGAAGGCGTCGCAGTCCACCAGTTCATGAAACTGCAGGCTGTTCTGCCGCAGGATCTTGGTGATAGCGTTTCGATTGAAATCGCTCTGGTAGATGATGCCGATTTCACTTTTCAGGGAAGCCACATCGCTAATGACCTCTTTCGTCTTCGTCTCCCGAATGGCGAAATCGTATTCCGCCAGGTCGTACTTGTTCACCAGGTTCACAAATGCTTTTACCGCGAAGGAATAGTGCTGCATGGAAATCCCGAATTTCTGCTTCAGCCCCTCGTCATCGCTGTACTTCTGCATTACCGCCTCGTACTGGCTGTAGATCTCTCGAGCGTACAAAAGGAACTCCGCCCCGTCGTTGGTCAGCGTCACGCCCCGGCCGTTCCGGTGGAAGACGGTAATTCCCAGTTCTCGCTCCAGTTCCTTGATGGCACTGGTGAGAGACGGCTGGGTGATGTACAGGCGTTCCGCCGCCCGATTCATGGAACCGGCCTCCGCCACCGTAATGATGTAATGCAATTGATTCAGCGTCATGAAATTCCCCTTTCACCGTAAAAGAATATGTACTTATTATATAGGATTTTCGGGTATTTGAAAATAAAAAAACTGATACCCGCGAAGGGCATCAGGTTCCGGTGAAGCTTTATTTGTAGTCTTCGTTCACGCTCTTCTTGCTGGCGCCGTTGAGCAGTACCCACAGTACCAGGGAAATCAGGGTGAATACGATGATTGCGATAAAGCATGTGTCGTATTTTCCGCCTGCCGCTTCCAGGAGTTTTGCGGAGATCATCGGTCCCACAATCGCTGCCGGGAGCAGGGAGAAGTTGGCAATACTGAAGTTTGCCGTGAAGTTCTTCGGTCCGAAGGACAGGTTGGTGTATGCGGAGGTGATGGTCGGTGTACCGCCGTACGCCATTCCAACGAATACCAGACCCACGGTGATCAGCAGCAAGGAATTGGTCTTTCCGGCCAGCACCAGAAGGATTCCCGCAATCATCATGAAGGACACATTAATCAGTGTGGACTTCTTTCTGCCGAAACGGTCGAAGTTGTTTCCGGCAATGATTCGGCCCGCACCGTTGAACAGGGATACTACCATGCCCAGAATTGCGGAACCGCCAAATGCCAGGGAAATATTTGCGGCACTGTTGATTACCATCAGACCGGCCGAGTTGAGGGCAATCGCCCACAGGAAGAAGATCCAGAATCTGGAAGTCTTCAGCATCTCGCCGGCGCTGAAGCTGACTGCGGTGGACTTCTCTTCCTTCTCCTCTGCCTTTGCTTCTGCCGGAGCCGCCGGTGCTTCCGGTGCCTTAATGATGATGGCACCGACTACCATTACCACGGTGATGGCAATTGCCAGAATCTTAAAGGTTGGGAACAGGCCCTGTGCCGCAACCATGCCGGTTACAACGGAACCCAGCAGCAAGCTGCCCAGACCGAAGCCCATGAGCATGATACCGGATGCCAGACCCACCTTATCCGGGAACCATTTCGTAATGGTGGAAATAACTGCATTATAGCCGATTCCTACGCCGCCGCCGCCGAATACACCGTAGAAGATGTACAGCTTAGTCAAACTGCCGGCGGAATCTGCCGGATTCAGCATGGATACACCGAAGAATCCGATGAAGAGGCATACTGCGGTGATGAGGAATCTAACCTTCACACCCAGCTTCTTGCTGAGCTGTCCGCCGACGAATCCGCCCAGGCAGAAGCAGCTGATGGAAATCGTGAAGGTCATGGATAACTGAGCAACTGTCCAGTCCGTGTAGATTTCACTAAACGGCGTTCTGAACAGCGACCATGCGTAGATCAGGCCCTGGAACAGCAGGATTACTGTTGCCACAGCCAGATACAACCATCTCTTGTTGTTGTTCATTTCTTTCTCCTTTAACGTTTTAAAATAGTGTTTAATAAAAATAGATAGAATCTATAAACATGAAAACGGCTCGCCTTTTGGCCAGCCGTTTTCACGCACATGACGATGTATTATATCACAATTCTGTCTCAAATTCCATGTTTTCTTTATCAATCATTCCGATTTTTACCGTGCCGCCCAGGTATTTTTCCGCCAGCTCTGCCAGCTCTTCCCGCGCGGCCAGAACCTCCTCCAGATTGCACTCGAAACCGTCGATGATATACAGCATATGGGATGTGTTCTCGGTAATCATACCTTCATTTCCCTGTCTCCAGGTCCAGCGCCGGGTTCGCACGTGACTGCCGGTGGCGTAGACCACCTCTCCGGCTTCCACCGGCTCCCGCTCTTCCGCACCGAATGGCAGGAAGGTATCCCCTTCTTCCGATACCCGAACGCCGAAAGCACCGTCAATCATGGTGTCCAGATCGTGGGCGCCGATGGGCAGGTGATGCTTCAGGGAAACACCGTTCCCCAGATCCACAATGGTGTTGATGGCCGGCATTCCCTGTCCCTTGGCAATCCGGGTCATCAGCGCCTCGATGGCACACATGTATCGGTTGGGATTGATTCCCATATTCCGGAAGGCCTCCCGGTAGGGCTGCAGCTCCGGCTCATTCTTCACTTTCTTTCCGGTGTAGAATTCGGTGCACTTCTCCACGTTTTCCTGAAGAAACGCCTGAATCTCCGGATTGCTGCCCGTGTTGTCCGCGCCGGTTACGCTCACCAGCCCGAATTTCCCATCGGGAATTTTCTCAAAAACATCTTTGGTTACATAGAACTTCATCTCTCTCTCCCTTCTTGTAAACCCCTTTAACGTACCCTTTTCTATTCCTTCACGATTTCGGAAATCCGGCGGAAGGCCGTATGTCTTGACGACCGCATCATCTGGTATACCAGCGTTTCATATGTGGTAATGCGGCAGCCTGCCTTCTCCAATTCCCGAATGGCCGTGTCGAAATCCCCTTTCTTTCGCGCACCGCAGCAATCCTTCAGGATGGTCACCCGGAATCCCCTTTCCAGAAAATCCATCGCCGTCTGGAGGACGCAGATGTGCGCTTCGATGCCGGCAATAACCACGTGTTTTGCCGTCATGCTTTCCATCTCTTCCTCAAAACCCGGTGCTTCGAAGCAGCTGAAACTCAGTTTCTCCAGCTTGCTGTATTCGTGCAGTGTCTCCCGAAGTTCCGGAACCGTCGCCCCCAGCCCCCGGGTGTATTGCTGCGACAGCAGCACCGGAAGTCTCAAGGCCTCGGCGCATCTCGCCCATTTTGTGACATTTTTCATCAGGTCTTTGGGCTTTCGCATGGCCGGAACCAGCCGCTCCTGGAAATCGATAAACAAACACAGGGCGTTGTCGTTGGTCATCCGCTGCATCGTTCGAAGGGCCGCACCGTCGGTGTAATCCATCCGAAGCGGCGTAATGGTAGCGTAGCCGTCGGCACAAGCTGCCACATCTTCGTCCTCCGGTTCCTCTTCCGGCAGCTCGTAATGACCTCCGGCGTAACGGTACAGCGACTCCTCTTCCTCCACCGGAATCAGAGAATCCTTGAACCGCTTCGGGCCGCACTTCACGATTTTCGTCCCTTTAATCTTCCATGCCGGAAGGTCCGGCGCATTTACATTCAATACCACAGAGGAATCCAGTTCCCCGGACATCTGCAAAAGTTCCGGAATCATTCCGCAGATGTACTCATAGTAATCCGGCTGATAGTGCTCCACCGACAGGGCGATGCCCCGAACGCCGGAAATCGCTCCTTCCATCGCGGCGCCCACGGTGCCGGAATAATGGATATCCGCACCCAGGTTCAGTCCCATATTGATTCCACTGATTACATAATCGATGGACACGCCTTTTTCCGCCATCATCTGCAATCCGAACTTCACGCAGTCCACCGGCGTTCCGCCTACCGCGTACGCCTCTTCGGCCCCTCGAATCGAGCGAGATTCCACGCTCAGCTGTCCCTGAGCGGACATGGCCTGGCTCTTCGCACTCTGTTGCTCCTTCGGCGCAAAGACGTACACCTGCGTCGTCAGGGACAGGGTGAAAATCAGCTGCCGAATTCCCGCTGCATCAATTCCGTCATCATTTGTCACCAGTACGTTATACATACTCTTCCTCCATCTACACATCTACTATTCTAGCACGGAGTTCTCTCCGATACTACGCTATAAAAAATCTGCAATTCGCAATTTCATTCTGCCGTTTGCCATGCCCCCCGCCGGTGGGTATAATAAGAACACACCAAGGAGGAATCAACCATGAATTCGTCAATTTCAACCCGTAAAAAAATTCTCGCATATCTCGCAGACGCCCGGACCCAGGGGGTACCGGTTTCCGGTGCCGCATTGGCTTCCGCGCTCGGAATTTCGTATGGAAGGCCATCCACACCCTTCAGGAGGAAGGATACGATATCCAGAGCATTCAGAGCAAGGGATATATCCTGTCCTCATCCACCGATATTCTTTCCGAAGAACTCATTCAGGGAGACCTTTCCGCATCCGGAATTCCGGAGAACCAACTTCTCTTGCAGGTGCTGGACTCCGTGGATTCCACCAACAATTACTGCCGCACCCTGGATTACGGAGACCCCGCCACCGCCGTCCTGGCGGA
>OLPO01001839.1_pt1 | contig 13809 bp, 7 predicted proteins | sample 1672831 | NCBI WGS metagenome assembly OLPO01 (sample SAMEA3136728, study PRJEB25190) | human gut metagenome
GTGGCGGCTGTCCCGGATTCGAACCGGGTTCCCTTTTGATCTACTAGGCTTCGCAGCTGTTCAAACCGTGCCCTCAGGTTGTGATGCGATATGTGGTTGTGGGCCACAGTATAGAGGATGCGAGGGAAGATTTGGTTCAGCTAGCTGGGTTTATGCGGCATCGCCCACGTGGCCGCGCTGCGGCCATCCACGGCGGCGTGCCATCACGAGCTCGACTATGCCCAGAAGGACCAAGGGCAGGCTCAGCAGCTGACCCATGGTCACGACGCCGCCGACGAGGTACCCCAACTGGGCGTCGGGCACGCGCACGAACTCAATCAGGAAGCGGAACACGCCGTACATGAGCAGGAACAGACCCATGAAGGTGCCCTGTGGCGGGGTCTTTTTTCGGCGCGAGACAATCTGCAGGACGCAGAAGATGACCAGGCCCTCCAGAAGGGCCTCGTACAGCTGCGAGGGATGACGCGGGATGGCGCCGCCCGTCTCGAAGGTGACGGCCCACGGCAGGTCGCAGGGCTTGCCCCACAGCTCGCCGTTGACGAAGTTGGCGCAGCGCCCGAAGAACAGACCGAGGGGCGCCGCAATGACGCCCAGGTCGCACATGGTACGGAAGGACAGGCCCAGCTGCCGGCAGACGATGGCCCCGCCAATGATGGCGCCGACCAGCCCGCCATGGAAGCTCATGCCACCCTCGTTGATCATGACGATGTCGATCGGGTGGGCCAGGTACCAACCGTCGCCGTAGAACAGGCAGTAGCCCAGACGACCGACCACGATCACGCCGAACGCGATGCCCACAATCAGGGTCGACACGTCATCGGACGTGAGGCCGAGCTTCCAACGGCGCGCGGTACGCCACAGCACGACGCCACCCAGGATGAAGCCAAGCAGGTAGGCGATGCCGTACCAGCGGATGCTGATGGGTCCCAGGCTCAGGGCCACGGGATCCAGACTGTGGTAGATCTGGTCGAGCGTCATGGCGCAGGCCCTTCCGCCCGCAGGCTACATGACCGACTTGACGCGGGTGACGCCAGGCACGTGCTCCTTCAGGATGCGCTCGACACCCATGGAGAGCGTGATGGAGGACAGGGGGCAGCCGGCGCAGGAGCCGGTGAGCTTGACCGAGACGACACCCTCGTCGTCAACGCCGCGGAACTCGATATCGCCGCCGTCGGCGACAAGGCTCGGGCGGATGGCGTCCAGGGTCTCCAGCAGCAGCTGTTCGTCGACCTTGGGAAGGGCCTCGGCGCCAGCCGGGGTGTCGGTGTTCGGGGCGTCGGTGCTCAGGGTGTCGGACATGGTACTGATTCCTCCCGTTGGCGTCGCGGCACTGTCGCGACGCGGTTCATTCGTGGTCACTTGCGGCATTCTACCCGATTGCGCGAGGGACTTTCCGCAGGCACGAGGTTCGCGCGACGGGGGTGGGGTGGTGAGGGTGGTGGGTACCAGGTCGTCGGGGCGAGGAGGGCGTCATGGTCGCCAGCACGTGCGAATTCCGAGCGATTGACTGTCTTCTGGCAATTTTCGACGGTTTACTGTGTTGGCAAGCGTGTGAGGGACCCGACACCAAACGAGCTTCTCGGCACGACAAGACTTCTACCTGGTGTTTTGTAAAACCACCAAAATGCACGCCCGCAGCCTAAAAGACCTCGCGCAAATTTTTGGCGGTTTACTGTCTTTCGGAACCCCTTTTCGGGTCCAAGAACACAGTAAACCGCCAATATTTTGCGAATCAGCCGCAAATGCCCGCTCACCGACCTTCTCGGCAGCTAGTCGGGCCCAGTAAATCGTCGGAAATAAGCAGACGCGTCACAAACGTCCGCCACAAGGCTGGACCCCCCCTACTCGATCCCGCGGAACAGGTGGCCGGAGTCGCAGCCCGCCTCGCGAGTTACATGCGCCCCGCCGAGCGCGGCGACCAGCCGGCGCACCTCACGGGCGCACTCGTCGGCGGAAAGCAGGGTCGCGTCGACGGCAAGGCGCCCCACCCCCATGCGAGCGAGGTCGCATGCCTGCGGAACGGCGTCCAGGGGGCGGGCCGCATAGACGCGCGAGCGGGCCAAAAGATCGGTCCGCACGGGGAACACGTCACCATCGATGTTGCGAATGCCCAGGTCGCGAGCACGCAACGGGCAACGCGAGCAATCGTGGACGCAGCGGTCGGCGGCCTTCAGGACGCAATGCTCGCTCGTCATGACGCGCTGGCGACCGTATGCCACAAGGCCGCAGTCCATCCCAAGCTCGCGAGCCTCGCTGGCGAGAAGTTCGATCTCGCCCAAGGTCAGCTCGGGCGAAAGCCACACGGCAGTGGCTCCCGCCTCATGCAGGGCGCGCAGGCAAGCCATGTTGTGTACGGGGATCGTGTGCCTCAGCTCGGCCGCGGCACCACGCTCGTGGGCAAGCACCAGCTCGGAGACGTTGCCGACGGCAACGGGCTGGCCCGCGCACACCCACGGGTCCAGGCGCGTGTGGTCCAGCTCTCGGCAGACCTCGTCCAGAACCGCGACGCTACCCACGGGAAAGGCGCTCGAGCCGGATGCCAGGCCATCGGGCGTCGCACCGGCGGCATCCAGGTCGGCCGACCACACGTACACGCGCGTTGCGCCTGACGCGACGGCCGCCTCGGCAACCTCGGCAGTCGGCGCGATGACACAGACCTCGCAGTCGGCGGCGACGTCGGGGGCACCAGCGCCCTCCGTCGCCGCATCGGCCGCGGCGGCAGGCGACGCACTCGCGGCCTTGGCACCGCCGGCAACCTCCACGCAGCCGGCAGCATCCAGCTCGCGGGAGTCCCACGGCTCCAGGATCGCACGCTCAAGCACATCGGCGGCGGCGGCGCGCACCTTGTGAACTGCCGAGAAGCCCATGCCACAGCCCTCGTCCAAATCGACGTCGACGGCAAGCGCCTCGAACGGCGACGTGCCCAGGCGCCCCGCGTGCTCGCGCAGCTCCTCTGCGGTCACCGCCTTGGTGCGGGCCGCCTCCACGACAAAGCCCTCGGCGGAGGCACGCACGACGTCGCGGGCGTGACACCCAAAGGGAACGGTCTCGAGCTCCACACGGAACGGCTCGCCCAGGCGGGCGACCACATGCACGCGCACCGGGCGACGGCGCAGCACGGCGACGTTCTCCAGGCGGGCGGCCGCATCCAACGCGGCCTGGCAGCGAATCAGGCGCACGGGGCAGCCAGCGGGCATGGGGCGCGCCGCGACGCAGCGGATGGTCTGGCCGGCGCAGGCTTCGGCCTCCACGTGCGCGGTCAGGAACTGGTCGGGGTCGTCGTCGGGACGAAACTCCAGAAGGTCGCCCTTGCCCACGGGAAGGTCCAGCCGAAGCATGACCTCGGCTCGGGTGGTACGGCGATTGCGCTGGCGTCCGCCGTTGGCACCGGTGGAGCGACGGGTGGCATCGGGCAGGCGGCGAGAGGAGACGACCTCACCCACAACCTGACCACGGTTGTTGGAGCGCTCGTAGCTCATCATCTCGTCGCCGGCAGTGCCGCGCAGGTAGGCATCGGTAAAGTCGCGGTTGAAAGCACGCTTGAGCCTCGTGCGGCGGGCATCGGCGACCTCGTCGGGCACTTCTCGGCCGACCTCGAGGTCATCCAGCACCTCTCGATAGACGCTTGCCACGCTCAGAACGTAGTCGGGGGCCTTCATGCGACCCTCGACCTTCAGCGAGCCGGCGCGGGCGGCGGCCAGCTCGTCGACGTCGTCCACGGTGCAGGCGTCCCTGGGGCAAAGGGGCCTGTCGCGACCGTCGGCGGCCACGCGCCTGCCGGTCTTGCGGTCCTGCAGGACGTAGGGCAGGCGACACGGCTGGGCGCACAGGCCACGGTTGGCGGAGCGGCCGCCAGACATGCTGGACAGCAGGCAGACACCTGAGTAGCAGAAGCACAGCGCGCCATGGCCAAAGACCTCGGTCTCGACGCCGGTCGCGCCGATGGTGGCGATCTCGGGCAGCGACAGCTCACGCGACAGCGTCACGCGCTCTGCACCCAGGTCACGACACCACTCGGTCCCGCGGGCGTCGTGGACGTTCGCCTGGGTCGAGATGTGGCACTCGACCTGTGGCCACAGGCGACGGACCTCGGCCAGAAGGCCCCAGTCCTGGATGATGAAGGCATCGGCGCCCAGAAGCCACGCACGGCGCACCAGCGCCAGGGCGCGTCCCATCTCGGCGGACTTGATCACGACGTTGATCGTCACGTACACACGCGTACCCGCCACGTGGGCGGCATGGCATGCGGCACGGAAGGACTCGTCGTCGAAGTTCGCGGCGCCACGACGCGCGTTGAAGTCGTTGCCCAGCCCACAGTAGATGGCGTCGGCGCCTGCGGCCAGCGCGGCACGAAAAGCCGCCGGGCCGCCCGCGGGCGCGAGCAGCTCGGGCATGGGGGTGTTGCCTTGGGTCACTCGGACTCTCCTACTTCCCTACTTCTTGCCTTGGACGGCACGGCCGATGGACTTGAGGACCTCGCGACGCGCCGACCCATAGGGCGCGATCGGGTCGACGATGCGCCTGATCGGGCTCTCCGGCGATACGGCCTTCTCGTGCTCGACGGGCCCACGGCGGACGCCACCCGCACCGGCGACGTTGGCGGCCAGCTTGGCGACGAGTTGCTCGTAGAACGGCATGCGACGGGCGTAGCCCCAGTACTGCGTGGCAAAGTCGCACGCGGGGTTGACCCAGGGCTTCTCGTAACCGGCGTAGTGGACGATCTTGGGGTCGCGACGCGAGGCGTTGTACGCGTCGAACACGTCGCCGGGCGCGAACTTGAAGACGGCGTCCACACGACCGCCACAGTCGTGCATGACGTTCCAGTCGAAGGGCAGGAAGGTCACGCGACCCTGGCACTCTGCGTTGAGGATGTCCTGGTCGTCATAGATGTAGTTGGCGTCGCTGACGATACGCATCCACTCGGGGACGCTGTGCAAAAGGCGCATCTCGCGGGTGTTGAGCACCAGCACGCCCGCCTGGAAGTAGGCGTAGGGGTCGGCAAGGCCCAGCACATCGGTGGTGTAGCGCATGCGCTTGCCGTCGTTCATGTTGAGGTTGCCCAGGTAGTCGATGTCATGGGCGGCGGCAAGCAGGTTGTCGCCCAGGGGCGTGTCGTACAGTTCGGCCACGTCACCACGGACGATGAGGTCGCAGTCCAGGTACAAGACCTTGTCGTAGGAGGACAGAATCTCCTGCACCAGGAAGCGGTAGTAGGTCTCCAGCGAGATGTGCTCGTTGTTGGTCGAGAGGTCGTAGCCGTCGATCATGCGCTCGACGTTGACAAAGCGCACGCACGCGCAGCCGAACTCTGCCACGAGCGACTCGATGTCGCGCTTGTTGCGGTAGTCGATGTTGCGCTCCAGCACCACGATGTCATAGAAGCGGTCGCGACTCGCGTTGCAAAGCATCGAGAAGATCGTCGTGGTGAGCATGGGGACGTAGCCGTCGTCAGAGGCAAACACCACGGGGACGACCTCGCGACCCATGGCCTCGGGGTGCGCCATGATGGCGGGCTCGAGGTCGTAGGCGCGATCCGGGCGCTCGAAGTGGACGCACTGGAGCTGTTTGGTCTTCCAGCCCGCACCCGTGCGCATGGCGTGGCGGTAGTAGATGTTGAAGAGGCGCTCGGCCAGGTGGCCTGGGGTGCGCAGGGCCTCCTTGCTGTAGTGACTCATATCCGTGCTCTCGGTGAAGGCCTCCAGGATCGGGAAGATCCACTCGCAGTATGCCTGGAAGATCTCGTTGCGCATGATGTACATGTTGCAGAAGCAGCTCTCGTGGCCGTTCAGGAACTCCTTGGCGTCCCGCACGTAGTCGGGCTGCTGCTCGGCGATGATCTCGACCATACGGTCGATGTCGGCGATGTGCAGCAGCGGCGCCTTCGAGTAGTGCTCGTAGGGCGTCGAGAACTTGCCGGGGATGGCCCGCAGATCGTGGAAGCCGGTGGTGATAACGTCATAGCCCTCGACGCAGGAGCGGACGGTCTCGTCGTCCAGGCCATAGCGGTCGACGGCATGGGCGTCGATGTAGTCGTCCATCACCTCGCCGTAGGGGTTCTCGGGGTAGGTGTTGCCCGAGAAGTTGAAGTAGCGACGGTAGTGGCAGAAGCCCACGTAGTCGGCGCGGACGTTCTTCCAGGCCCAGTACTGGACCGTCATCTCGCAGTACATGGGGTTGAGGTCGGTGATGTTCTCGCCGTCGTCATCGTGCAGGGCACCATGGAAGCGGGAGCCGGGGTCCTTGAGCGAGGGACCGACCTGCACCAGCTGGTGGCAGGTGCCCATCGGATGGTCGACGCGCTTGTGGGTCGTCACGAGGATGCGCACGGGCTCGGAGGCGTACTCCTCACGCACGCGCATGTCGTCGACCTGGCGCAGGTGCGTCTCGGCCGCACGGCGGGTGCGCTCGTAACGCGCGACGTCGCCGCGACCGCCCTCGGAGGCCGGGAACGCGGAAGCGATGTCGGCGTATAGGGTCAGGGGGTCGTCGGCGGCGGGCGGGAAGCCCTTGGCCACAAAGTCGTAGGCGCGATCGCGCACGATGCGCCACAGCTCGCAGCCACCCGCGGCGGCACCGAAGGTCTCGACCAGGTGCGAGGCGGCCTCGCCCTTCTCCTCGTCTCCCACGCGCACGAGCCAGTCGTTGGCGAGAAGTTCGAGCATCTTGCGCCTCATGCCGTGGTAGCCGGCGAGAAGGGCCTCGTCGTCGCCGCGCTGCGCGACGAAGTCCCTCGTCGCGTCAATGCACGCCTTGAACTGCTCGCAGAACCTACCGAAGCGCTCGGCGGAAACGGCACTGGCGCCGGTCACCCCGATGCCGTAGTGGTAGACGTAGCCACGGCACTTCTCGGCAGGGGCCTGGTGCTCGGCGAGGGCTGACAGCACGAAAACCTCGTAGCCGTCCTCGGCGCGCTCCAGGCGCTCGTCGGTCATGGCATCGAAGGCACGCTTCATCAGCGGGGTCTTGACCAGGCGCTGGGTCGCACGCCAGTCGGTCTCGTAGTAGCCCTCCTCGAAGATGGAGCGGACGATGGCGGGGCCAAACAGGTCGGCGGTGGGGTTGTTGATGAAGTCTGCGAATGACTGCGCGTCGCTGTCGGTAACGCCACGCTCGCCGACCACGGTAATGCCGTAGTGCAGCACGTCGGCGCCGGTCGCACGGGCCTGGGTGTCGAGCTCGGCGAGCATGCCGGGGGCCAGCTCGTCGTCTCCGTCGAGAAACAGCGTGTAGTCGCCCTTGCAGGCCTCCAGGCCAACCTTGCGAACCACGTGCAGGCCGCGATTCTCGGTCAGGCGGATGCAGACGAAGCGGTTGTCGCCATAGATGTTCCTCTCGATGGCGGCGACGGTGCCGTCGGTGCTCGCGTCGTCGACGACATAGACCTCGTAGTCCTCGAAGCTCTGGGCGCGGATGCTGTCCAGGCAGCGCCCGATGAAGTCTTCGACGTTATAGGCGGGAACGACCAGGGAGATCCTTGGCATGGGAAATCCTTCCTGCACCGCACGGCGGGGACGAACGGCCCGACCGGCGCGACTCTCACGATGTCCTTATCGCAGTCAAGTTTATGACAACGCCCGGCCGTGCCCCGCGTCACATCAGCCGCACGGCGCGGTTGCAGGCAATGCCCACATGCCAAAAGCTGCCGAGAAGTGCCGTCGCGTCGCTAGCGCCTCGCGATGTCGCGCAGCGCGCGCGGAAGCGACGTCAGGGCACGCCCGACCTTGAACGAGACGGACCCAGTGACGGCCTCGAGCTCGGCGCGTGCCTCGTCGCGCTCGCGCAGGGCGGCGTCCCGGGCGGCCTGCGCCTCGTCGAGCTGGGAGGCCTTGCGCTCGAAGAAGCGCCTGTAGCCCAGAAGCGCACCGCGGGCGAAGCGCCTGGCATCCTCGTCGCCCCAAACGTCCGCGGGCTCGTGCGAACCCACCACGCCAAGGACACGCTCCCAGCACGCGGTGACGTCGACGTCGCAGACCTCGTCGAAGCGGCGTTGCACGGCACGCGAGCGCTCGGCGTAGCCCTGCGGGTCAAGCGCACGGGCGAGCGCCGCCGCCATGGCGTCGCAGTCGCGCCACGCGACCTGCTCGACGCCAGCGCAGTCGCGCGCGAGCTCGACGTTGGGCATCTCGAAGGTCACGCAGGGCAGGCCCTCGTGCATGGCCTCGGCGAGCGACAGGCAGAATCCCTCGACGGGCGAGGTGATCATGAAGGCGTCCGCCGCATCGAGCCAGGGCGTGACGTCGGGCACCTCCCCCGCGAAGTCGACGGCATCCGCCACGCCAAGCTCGGCCGCGAGGCGCTCGCACCTCTCGAGCTCGGCGGGAAAGCCACCGCCCACCATGGAGAGGGTCGCGCCCCGCACCGTCTCGCGCAGCTTGGCGAACGCGCGGATCGCGAGGTCGGGGCACTTCTCGACAGGGTCGAGGCGGGCAACCCACACCACACGGGAGCCCTGTGGGGACTCACGCGGCTCGCCGGTGGCGCCCAGCCAGTCGATGACGGGATTGGGAATCGAGAAGACCCTGCCGCACAGCAGCCTCCAGAAGGGGACGTCGGCACGGCTCAGGCACACCACCGCGTCGGCGAGCTCGGCGCAGGTCTCCATCACGTCGAGCATGCGCGGGCCGTCCTCCTTGTCCAGGAAGTACGACGCGATGCTGTGGCTCATGTATACCAGTGACGCGTCCGTCGCGCAGATCGCGCGGCAGTCCTCGATGGCGCGGTCCGACACGTAGCTGCCGTAGACAACCGTGTCGATACCGAGCCCAGCCACGCGGTCGGCCCAAAAGGCCGCACGCTCGTCGGAGTCACGCGGGACCAGCAGGCGCTCGACGCCGGTGGGCAGCGGGTAGTCCCCGTCCTGCTCGGGGGTGTCACAAAACAGAAAGACGCGATGGCCCGCGGCCGACAGGCGCGCCATCAGCGCGTAGGTCACGCGCTCCGCGCCGCCGACGCCGTAGCGCCAATAGTGAAAGCCAATCGTGTGGGACATTCGGTCCGCCTCCGCACTCAATCCGTTCGCCGTCATCTGGATGCACCAAACCCTCTGCACCGGAATGGGCCGCGCTACTCCCCCACCTTGACCACGAGCACGTCGCCGACAAACCGGCAGGAGTCCTTCGCGGGAAACGCCCCCATGGACTCGACCTCGTCGGTGCGCGACAGCGAGGCGGCCTGCCCCTCGGACACCATGTTCACGGGATAGCCCAGGACGTTCTCCAGATAGAACTCGTAGGTCCCGTAGTACGTCCCGACTGCCCACGCCGCCATGCCGGTGGTCCCCTCATAGCCCTTGGGCGAGACTCCCTCGTAGCCGGGGCGCACGAAGGTGAGCGGCGACTTGTCCGAGGTTCCCACAAAGGCGACCTTGGTCTGGCCCGCGACATAGCCATCGGTCATCTCCATACGATCGATCACACGGGTGTAATACGACAGGGCGGTCTGCTCCTGCAACCGCTTGTTCAGGTAGAGCTGGTTGGCAAAGACCGTCTGGTTGAGGGTCACGAGGGCAAGAAGGACCATGGCCACGGGCGGGAGGGCGGAAAGCCAGGCACGGGCGTCGACGCGGGCGCTGCCGGCGGGTGCGGCCTCGAAGCACAGCTGCAGCGACAGCGCCACCAAAACGAAGAAGTAGGCGTACGAGAAGGTCATCAGGTCGTGGATGAATCCCCTGGTGACGACGTACTCCCAGTTCATCATCAGCGGCAGCAACGCAAGACCCGCGACGCACAGTGCGGCGTCGGGCGCAGGCGCCGCCTCGCGGCGAAGGCACGCGGCGAGGCAGGCCGCCACGCAGCACGCAAGGGCCAGGTAGACCAACCTGAACACCCAGCCCTGGTAATGCAGGAGAAAGACGAACGGATGCGCGTAGGCCCCACCCAGAAGGGCGAGAAGCTGCAGCGGGCCTGGAACCAAGGCGCCGCCGACGCTGTTCGGGGCATCCGAGATGACGGGACACGCACTCAGCGCACAGCTCGCCTTATACACAAACATGTAGGCAGCGGCGCCAAGCACCAGGGTCAAAACCGCGCGAAGCCCGTCGCGAACGACCTGCGCACGCGGGGCCTCCCTACGGCACAGGCGGGCGATCGCGTCAAGCATAACCAGGACCGTGAACACCTCGGCGTACGACTGGTACAGACCCATCGCGCAGACGAGAAGTGCCGCGGAGACACAGACCCCACGCCAACCCGCCAGGCGCCGCAGCACCACGACGGCGAGCGTGGCACACAGCAGTGCCAGCATGTAGATGTCGATCATCGGGGCGTACGTCGCGTAGCTGGCCGAGAAGGTGACGCATGTCGTGACGGCACCACAGGCAAGCGTCACGAGCAAGCGGTCGCGAATCCCAAGAAGGCGCATCGCGAGCCACAGCGACAGCGCGAGCCACAGCAGGGCGAGCACACCCAGCAGGAAGGGGGCGTTGATGTAGCCCCTCAGCACCCAGACGGGCACCTGCATGAACCTGCCGATGCCAACCTGATGGGCAAGGTCAACATGCGAGTCGATGATGAGCGAGTCGTGCGAGAAGGCCGCCGCGCCCATGCGGTAGCCATGCGCGACCAGGCCAAAGACGAAGGTCGAGACAAGGCACCAAATAAGAGCGGGGTCGAGGGCGGGCAGCTCGAACAGCTGCCCGCTCCCGACGCCGTCGGGTGTCTCCTTGGGGCGTGAGGACGGAATGTCTGCGCGCGTGCGTGACATCAACGTCCTTCTCCCTACACGAGCTTTGCGAAGTGGCGCTTACCGACCTGCAGCGTGGCACCCGCGAGCACGGCGGGGTCGACGTTGTAGGACTTGGGGGCCACGGCCTCGCCGTTGACCTTGACGCCGCGGCCGTCGATCAGGCGACGGGCCTCGCTGGCGGACTTGGCCAGGCCGGCCTCGACCAGGACGCGGGCCAGGTAGACCTGACCGTCATCGTTGGGGGTGAGGTCGCAGCTGACCTGAGGGATGTCCTCGGGGATCTCGTGCTTCTTAAAGAGGTCGTCGAAGGCCCTCTCGGCCTTCTCGCCCTCGCCGGCGCCGTGGTACAGGTCGACGATGTTGCGGCCCAGGGCACGCTTGAGCTTGTAGGGGTCGGCGGTGCCGTCGGCAAAGGCGCGGTCGATGGCGTCGACCTCGTCCAGCGAGCAGGTGGAGCACAGGCGGTAGTACATCGGAACGATCTCGTCGGCGATGGACATGACCTTGCCGAACATGTCGGCCGGCGCGTCGGTCAAGCCGATGTAGTTCTTGTAACTCTTGGACATCTTCTTGGTGCCGTCGGTGCCCACCAGCAGCGGCATGGTGAGGGCGACCTGCGGCTCCATGCCCTCGGCGCGCATGAGGTCGCGGCCGGCCAGCAGGTTGAAGATCTGGTCGTTTCCGCCCATCTCGACGTCGGCGTCGATCACGACGGAGTCGTAGGCCTGCAGCACGGGGTAGATGAACTCGTGCAGGGCGATGGAGCGGCCCTCGGTGTAGCGGTTGTGGAAGTCCTCGCGCTCGAGGATGCGGGCGACGTTGAACTTGCTCATGAGGCCGAGCATCTTGCCCAGGTTGAGCGGCTTGATCCAGTCGCCGTTGTGGACGATGGTGGTCTTCTCGGGGTCGAGGACCTTCATGGCCTGCTCGACGTAGGTCTTGGCGTTGGTCTCCACCTGTTCCTCGGTGAGGGGCGGACGGGTGGAGTCGCGGCCGGACGGGTCTCCGATGAGGGCGGTGCCGTTGCCGATGATGAGGGTCACCTTGTGGCCCAGGTCCTGGAACTGGCGCATCTTGCGCAAGGGGACGGCGTGGCCGAGGTGAAGGTCCGGGCTCGTGGGGTCAACGCCCAGCTTGATGTTGAGGGGCGTGCCCTTCTCTAGCTTCTTCTTGAGCTCGTCCATGGGCACGACCTGCATCGTGCCGGAAGTGATCACCTTAAGTTGCTCGTCGACAGACAGCACTGCTCTGCCCTCCATAGGGTCTTCGTTTACCTGACTGCCCACTGCAGTCGTACAGAGCTTTAAGAATAGCGCAGTCGCCGCAGAAGATGCGCAGGACATGTGGGGCAAACCCCCTCGCGACGGCCCCGGGCGCGGCGAGAAGGGCGCGACTCTCGCATGGTGAGGCTGCGGTGACGGGACGCCCACAGCGCCGCGGGCACTGGTCGCACACTATAATGGGTCAGATTGACCATACCGATCTCCTACAGGGAGGAATCAGTTCATGGGGATCAGAACCCGTAGGGCGCACCTGCACTCAAAGACCCATGTCACCGGCTTTGGCATCGCCGGCGCCATTGGCTTCATGGCGCTTCTCGCCCTCGCCCTCGTCATGTCTCTTGGCGGCGTGGTGTCTTCCTGGCTGGAGGACCTGCCCGACTACTCCTCCACCGACTCCTACCTGGTGGCGGAGCCCACGCGCATCTATGACTCCAAGGGCAACGAGATTGCGGCCTACTACCTGCAGGCCCGTCGTTCCGTGGACATCAGCAGCATCTCGGAGTACGTGGTGCAGGGCACCGTGGACACCGAGGACAAGCGCTTCTACACGCACAACGGCGTCGACCCCCAGGGCATCCTGCGCGCCGTGGTGGGCCAGGTCACCGGCAATGACGCCGGCGGCGGCTCCACCATCACGCAGCAGCTGGTGAGAAACACCGTGCTCTCCGATGAGCAGTTTGAGATGTCCCTCAAGCGCAAGGTCCGCGAGGCCTTCATTGCCATCCAGATGGAGAAGACGTACACCAAGGAGCAGATCCTTAACATGTACCTCAACACCATCTACTACGGCCACGGTGCCTACGGCATCGAGGCCGCGAGCACCATCTACTTCAACAAGCACGCCAACGAGCTTACCCTGGCCGAGGCCGCCACGCTGGTGGGCCTGCCCAACTCCCCCTCCTACTACGACCCCACGAGCAACCCCGAGGGCTGCAAGAACAGGCGCAACGTCGTCCTGGAGCGCATGCTGGAGGCCGGCCACATCACCGAGGAGGAGTGCCGCGCCGCCCAGGCCGAGGAGATCAGCCTCAACCTGGGCACGCTGGTGGACTCCGTGGGCAAGTACCCCTACTTCACCGACTACGTGAAGAGCCTGCTGCTCAAGGACTTTGACTCCGACACCGTCTTCCAGGGCGGTCTCAAGGTCTACACCACCCTTGACCCGGACTACCAGGAGGCCGCGCAGAAGGCCGTGAGCGACCGCATCGACGCCGCCGGCAACGACAGCATCAACGGCGCCCTGGTCTCCATCGACAACACCAACGGCTACATCAAGGCCCTGGTCGGCGGCGCCGACTACGAGACCCAGCAGTTCAACCTGGCCACCCAGTCCGCGCGCCAGGCCGGCTCCTCGTTCAAGACGTTTGCCCTTGTCGCCGCCATCCGCGAGGGCATGAACCCCAACATCATGCTCAACTGCGGCCCCACGATGACCATCACGCCCACCTGGACGGTCAGCAACTACGGCAAGCACGACTACGGCACCCGCAGCCTGGCCTCCGCCACGGCCATATCGTCCAACACCGCCTACGCTCAGGTGGCCGAGGCCATCGGCGCCAACGCCATCATCGACACCGCCCACACCATGGGCCTGGACGCCACCCTGCAGCCCTACCTGACCATCGCCCTGGGCGCCGTGGCCGTCTCGCCGCTGCAGATGTGCGAGGCCTACTCCACCCTGCCAGCCGACGGCGTGCACCACGACGCAGTGGCCATCACCAAGATCGAGTCGCGCACCGGCCAGGTGGTCTACGAGCACCAGGACTCCAACGAGCAGGCGCTCGAGCGCGCCGTGGCCGAGGCCACCATCGACGTCCTCAAGGGCGTCGTCACCAGCGGCAAC